>Ga0315316_10000367_pt1 | contig 29534 bp, 30 predicted proteins | sample M160m3416metaG_FD_203702 | JGI IMG/M metagenome (GOLD analysis project Ga0315316, IMG submission 203702) | Ammonia-oxidizing marine archaeal communities from Monterey Bay, California, United States - M1 60m 3416 | ecosystem: Environmental > Aquatic > Marine > Intertidal zone | place: USA... | reverse complement strand
AGGTGGAAACGCCTAATGCCAATCGGCGGATTGCCCGCATGGGCGTCCACCCGCCTGAGACCGGTGCCGTGTCAACGGATGGATCAGGTCCAATTAATGGTGCAACCGTGTCGATGACTTATCCAGTCCCGGCACGGTTGTTTTTTGTTACGGCCTGACATTCATTGCGTTATTAAAATCACGTGACGGGTAAAACTATGCTTACAGTTCCACGACCCGCTTTGTACGTTGAGATTCATCCGCTGCAAAGACAATTCGCAAACTTGTCATCACACGATCCTGATGAACTGACATATCTTTATCATTGCGAATGCAATCAATAAATTCCTGCTGCTCCAACAGCGCCAAACCATCGTGATTGGGCTCATCGATGCTCATTACTTCGTCCTCTTTGACGAACTCCTTGTCCACCTGTTCAGCAAAATGTCGGATAATTGTATTTGCTTCGACATGATGATCCTTATCGTCCGACCGCCCTTTCGACGGACAGATACTTGCTGCTCCATCCGGGCCAACAACATCTTTCACAAAATAGGCCACTTCACTCATCATCGGTCCCCATCCTGCTTCATACCAACCCACGGAGCCATCTTCAAACTCAACCTGCAACTGACCGTAATTGTTAATATGCTCAGGTACCTTGTCCCAGTTACGACAACCAATCGCATGTACACGAACGGGTTTACTTTGAGCCATCTGATACATGATGTCTACATAATGCACACCACAATCTACAATCGGAGACTGGACCTGCATAATATTGTGGAGCGTGTCGTAAAAGTCGCCCTTAGCCTGTTGATTAAGATTCATACGCATAGCCAACGGCTTGCCCAGATCATGCGAAACTTCGATGAATCTATTCCATGAAGGGTGGGTCATCAGGATATAACCCACGTAGAGTTTCTTATTCACGCTGTTGGCCAGATCGAATAGCTCCTGACACTCGTCGATCGTCTCAGCCAGCGGTTTTTCCACAAACACATCGAGCCCTCGTTTCAGAGCTGTTGAGACGTAGTGGTAATGAGAGTCTGTGTAAGTGCTAATCGCCACAGCATCGGGCTGCGTTTGTTCAAGCGCTTCTTCAAAATCAGTAAAGCGCGAAATATCACCACCAAGAATCTCAGCCAGGTTCTCTGAACTACTTAGGTTGCGAGTTACAATTCCGACATTTTGCACACCATCTATTTGAGCGTATGCCTTGGCATGCAATGTCCCCATAAAGCCGGCACCAACAATCAGCACCTTAATGTCTTCACTCATTATTCTGTTTTCCAATTTCAAGTAAGCCCTAATCCATACGCTGCAACTTATTGATGTTACTTGTCGGATGCAAGCTTTTCTTTTAAATCTCAGAGCCATTCTATTTAGCTTGCAAGTTGAAATTTGTTCGCCGTATTGGATTCCATTTCATGTTCTAATTGACTCTTCAAGATCGCGCTGATCATTCCACATGAGGAGACAATACCGATGCTTCGCCTGACTTTCGTTTTCCTTCTTTTGACCACACAGGCGATTGCCCAGCCTGCTGATGTCTTGCTAACCAACGCCACTATTTACGATGGTATCTCCACTTCACCGACGACGGGGGACGTTGCCATCCGTGCCAACGCCATTGTTGCTGTTGGCAAGATGCTTCCTCACGCAGCCACACTTAAAATTGACTGCTCCGGCAAAGTCATCTGCCCTGGCTTCATTGACCTTCACAACCACAGCGACCGTCAGATTGTGGTGGAGGCCACCCGTGCCAATGTCAATTATCTTCTCCAGGGCTGTACCACCGTAGTCACGGGTAACTGCGGTTCCGGACCAGTGGACGTTGCGAAATATTATGAACAGGTCAATCACGCAGGGGCCGGAACTAATATTGCTCATCTGTTACCGCAAGGTGGATTACGACTGGCCGTCATGGGTAGCGAACGCCGCGAACCTACCGAAAAAGAGCTCGGCGAAATGCTAAAGCTGGCTGAGAAAGCTATGCAGGACGGCGCATGGGGCATGTCAACCGGCCTCATCTATGTCCCCAGCTCTTACGCCGATACCGAAGAGCTGGTGGCCATTGCAAAGGTCGTCAGTGAACATGGCGGGATCTATGCAAGTCATATCCGTGGAGAAGGTAGTGTCTTACTTGATTCTGTTCAGGAGGCGATGGACATCGGCAACCAGGCAGGCTTGCCGGTCCATATTTCACACTTTAAGTCGAGCGGGCAGAACAACTGGGGATTGGTACGTGTGGCGATCAAGGTAATCGAAACTGCGCGGCAACAAGGGCAAATCGTCACAGCCGATCAATATCCATATCGAGCATCGAGCACTTCCCTGAGTGCCACGCTTATCCCCACCTGGGCGCGAGCCGGTGGACGTCAGGCAATGTTAAAACGGTTAGACTCTGAAGAAGATGGTGAAAGAATACGTCAAAGTATTCGAGACGGTTTAAAACGTCGTGATGGAGGGGCAACGATCAAAATTGCCCGCTGCTTCAAACAGGAATGGGTAGGACAAAGCGTCGCTGAAATCGCCAACGCTACCCACCTGTCTGGTCTGGAGGTTGTAGAAAAGATCGAACGTAATGGCGGAGCTGCGGTCGTTAGCTTTAGCATGAGCCCTGAAGATATTCGATACGTCATGACAGTTCCCTGGGTTGCTACCGCTTCCGATGGACGTGCTTATCTGCCCGGAGCTGATAAACCTCACCCTCGCAGCTATGGCACCTTTCCAAGAAAAATTCATCAGTTTGCTCAAACTGAAAAAGTCATTAGCATCGGGCATGCTATTCGAAGCTCCACTTCGCTGCCAGCTAAGATATTGGGGATGAAGGATCGAGGCATCATCAAACCCGGGTTGATCGCAGACATTGCTGTTTTCAACCCTGGCAAACTCAAAGATACAGCAACTTTTGATGATCCCCATCAGTACTGCGAGGGAATCGAATATGTATTTATCGATGGCCAGCTATCCGTCTATCGCGGTAAAGTGACCGGCGGTTTGCACGGACGAGCTCTACGTATGAAATAGTGAACTAAACACCTATTAGTTTTCCACAGAGTTCTGAAGCTTTCAGGCTAACCAGTGGTATCGCTGTGGATACCATACAGACGTGATAACGTAATAGGATTTTAAGATGGATATTGATCGCATACTTCCACGACAGCGCCCTGCAGAAAAAATAAAGGGACACCAATCCTGGAGGAATCTTGCCTTTCTCCACTGGGAAGTTCCAGTGGAAGAATTAGAACGTCTGCTACCTGAAGGACTTCAGCCGGATCTTTTTCAGGGCAAAGCTTACGTAGGATTAGTCCCGTTTGAAATGAAAAACATACGGCCTGCCTGGTGCCCTAAGGCTTTGGGCTTCAATTTTCTGGAGACCAACGTCAGAACATACGTGCTTCATCGTAATGAACCGGGCGTCTTCTTCTTCTCGCTGGATGCTAGTTCACTGACGGCTGTAAAAATAGCACGATGGATGTGGCACCTTCCGTATTTTCACTCGGGTATGACCTTTTCAAATGAGCGAACCGCCTATGAATACGGACTGAAGCGGCCAGACAATATCCAATCGAAAATCAAAATAGAGGCGGGGCAGCCATTACCTCCAAGCCAACCCGACTCACTGGAGTATTTCCTTTTGGAACGCTATCTACTTTTCACTCCACTCAGAGGGAGAATCTTACGTGGCCAAGTGCATCATGTCCCTTACCCCGCGTGTCACGCAAGTTTAGTCGACTTCGAGGATCAGTTACTAGAAGTCAATGGATTTACAGCCCTAAATTCATCACCGGATCTTGTACACTTCTCTACCGGAGTTGATGTCGAAATCTATTCGCTAAAACGAACCGAATAATTCTAATCAACAACAGTTTTAACCGGTGCAAAAACACATCAGGGGACAATGCATTACATTGCATTGTCCCCTGAAATGATATTCGAACAGCTCAGGAACATTATGTTCCCAACACAGTCATTTTAGTGCTCGTGAGCATGACCAGCGCCTGAACCTCTGGACTCGGCATACTCTGCATCACCGAAATGCCCGTGTGGACAAACCACAGCAACAAATCGGGCAGGTTCCACACTTACATCAATCAATGCGATGTAATGGTTATATTGATTCTTGGCAACTCCGCCTTTGTAGGGAGCATCTCCAAGATTCGTAAATAGTCCGCCGCCGACGAGACTGGAAGCGTCTCCTATACCAAGGGCAACTAAGACCGAAGTTTTAGTACCACCGACGAGGAGGTTGTTATAACCATTATCCCCAGCATTCCATACTGCCATCGGAATGTTTCCGCCGGCAGTAACAACAGCAGGAACTTCCACATGATAACCACGACCTCGGTTGCCGTCTGTGGAAAGTGGAATTTCAAATGCGTGCCCTGGGATATCCATTTCTAAGACATTCTCAACCGCAGTGGGTTGCCCGTCAGCTCCCTTGATGGCCAGATCATGGTCTCCATCTGTCGTGGCATTACCTGCCAGATCCATGTATCGGATCATCGTGATTCCAGCATCTAGCAATGGCTCTGGATCAATAGGGGTTATGGTGAACTTGCTTTGCAATGAGGAGGATAGATGGGCCGCGAACGCTTCAGCGGTAGCACCTTCTGCAGCGTTATCAGGGATGTCAGCCTCAAATACCGGATTGGTGGGAGTGGCCGCAATTAAAGACTCCATATTGTTTGGCAGAGAACCTTCTGTTGCCTGATAGACGGTAATGGCGTTTGCAATACCCGGAATTGAATGAGCTGCCGTTCCTGCTGATGCCTTCTGCTCAAGTCCTCCATAATTGGTAATGATGGCTCCACCCACAATCGCCAGCATGGAGACGACCATAAGTACTTCTAGTAAGGTAAAACCATATTGTTTTCTATTTGAATATTTCATTTTTGTTTCTTCGCTTTAAATAATTTGATCGATGAATAAATGCCGCGAGAGGACTTCCTCATGGAAGTCGTTAATATCACGAGATAACCAATGACTTGCAAGTTGGTTGTCTCGTGAAAAAGATTGTGGTCACAAACAGCGAGTTTATGACGTGGCCGAATGAATCTCTGGCGGGCCACGTACGAGAAATTTGTGCGTGTTTAGCGGAAGGTGCCAGTGCTCGTAAGTAGCTGCAGCAAAATAAACGAAATGATGGCTGACATCGATAGTGATTTCAAAAGAGACATCACCTGCCTGCGCCAGAACAAAACAGGTCCAACAGTCGGATGACCTATCCTCTTGCTCGTGATTTACAGGAGAATCCGCTCCCAAAAGATATTCATTTTCGGAACCAAAATCTGATAAGTGCTTGGCATGGGAATGGGAACAGAGATTCTTCGTTTCTTCATCCGAGGACAAAGTACTCCCAGCAGAATGCCCGAAACATGCACCGTCGGCCACCATATGCTGAAGCTGGTGAAAAACTTCACCACCCACAAATATTGCAAGATAAATTGCAATCAGCGAAATTGAAGCTAGGTGCCTAATTACCATTATAAATCCATTTCTCAGGAACTTCGTTCACTTAATACCGGTCGAATTATTAAGGAACTGTTGATAACTAATATTATATGCTGGGAATTTCCCAAGTCTAGAAAGATAACTTTTGCAATTCTTGTGTTAGTTTATCTAAATGGTACTATGGCTCAGCTTATGCAACTGGCGACACTTCACTATTCGGAGAGGCAAAACCAATGATCAATCGACGATTTGCAATCTATCTATCCTCGGTAGTCCTTTTAAATATTTCGCCACTGTTTACAGCCTCGGCGGCAGTAAAAAACAAAATGGAGACGGATTATGTAGCTGGTGCAGTACTGACAAAAGCGCAAGAACAAGTGGTGCTGGATTTGGCTGCTCAACGAGGAATTAAAAAGGTAGCAAAGATTTCCACCTACTACCTTCTGCCCACTGACGCTCGCGGCATTCAGGTTCAGAGCGAGGAACAAGTCAAAAATCGAGAAGTCACCAGCCAGATCCTGAATATTGGCTATAAGAAATGGTGGCTCCCAAACGAAGGCCCCGGAAAGGACGATCTACAAGTTGGTGAATTTTGGGCCGGCAAACCGGCGACTCGCAAGGAAACGATTCTCAAGGTAGGAAAAAAAGATTATCGAGCGCGAACAATACAAGGAATGACTCTGGAAGAGGCTGAAAAAATCCTGCGGATGTTGCTGGAACCAAATTACACCGTCGAACCCGCTGTCCGGCAGGAAAGCTTCGAACAAATTGCATGGGATAAGCCAATGAGCTTTCGCAAGCAAGGCGATAATTACTCTGTAACTTTTCCCCACATCGCTCGTGGTGCCGGATTCTTCGATCTTCAAATAAAGATGAACAACGGCGAGTTGATCATTCATCAGATGTTTCAGGCGATACCCTAACAGCCACCAGAATTTATGAGCGATCATTCAAACGCGAACAGAAAAAGCCTTTGGATTGCTGCAGCAGCGGCTTTCTCTGTTTACTTCTGCATGTATGCGTTTCGAAAACCGTTTACGGCAGCAGCCTTTGACGGCCAAGAGGTCTTCAACAATGAATTGAAGTCCGTGCTGATTATTTCTCAGCTGCTTGGCTATATGACTTCCAAGTTTGTTGGTGTCAGGCTCGTCTCCGAGCTAAACCGTAAATACCGTGCATTAGCGATCGTTGGATTAATTATCTTTTCTGAACTGGCTTTAGTTCTCTTCGCAATTCTTCCTGCTGATTACAAATTGATTGCGATGTTTCTCAACGGTTTGCCGCTGGGGATGGTATTCGGTTTTGTCCTTTCGTTCCTGGAAGGCCGTACCACCACCGAAGCCTTGTCAGCCGCACTTTGTGCGAGCTTCATCATGTCCTCCGGTGTCGTCAAATCTATCGGACAATGGTTAATCCTGGATAAAAGTGTGGATGAATTCCACATGCCAATGATCGTCGGATTGATATTCCTATTGCCTTTACTTTTCTCTGTCTGGGTTCTCCAGAAAACGCCCCCTCCAAGTGCACTCGACATTCAGGCCCGAAACAAACGTTCCACTATGAACAAAGGAGACCGCTGGAATTTTTTCGCGGCCTATTGGCCCGGGCTTTTATCACTATTTACTGTGTACGTTACTTTAACGATCATTCGTACCTTCCGGGATGACTTTGGTGTGGAGATTTGGCAGGGCTTAGGCATCCGTGATAAACCCTCGGTTTACGCGAGCTCAGAAACAATCGTAATGGTAATCGTAACGCTACTGAACGCGGTTGCCATCTATATGCGAGACAATCTCCGCGCGCTTCGCGTAACTTTTATCATCATGACTTTGGCCTTTGTCCTTTTGATCGGTTCAACGTTTATCCAGAATCATGGGGGAATTACGCCACTCTTGTACATGGTGCTTTGTGGGATTGGCCTTTACATTCCATACGTTGCCTTTCACACCACTGTCTTCGAAAGAATCGTCTCTGCGTCCCCCTTAAGAGGTAATCTCGTTTTTCTAATGTATCTAGCCGATTCGATTGGATACCTGGGCTATGTCGTTCTACTATCTGTTAAACCGCTTTTTGAATCTTCAGCCAATAAATTAGCCCTGTTTCAAAATACGCTCTACTCTCTGGCTGGTTTTTCAATCCTTTGCCTTGCCATCGCGGCAGTCTATTTCCAAAAGAAGCTCTCCCATAAAGAGGCTTATTGATACGTTGAAACACCTCCTTCTTCCGAGCACTTGTTAAAGGACGCCGATATTGAATTCAAACTCCGCTAAGTCTGAAACCTGTCAGGTTGCGATTTTTAATGAACCTAATAAGACGCTTGAAATACGTCACGAATCCATTCCGGTTATTACTGATGATGAGCTATTAGTAAGAGTCAACGCATGTACTATTTGCGGCAGTGATCTGCATACAATCACAGGCAAACGAAAAGAGGATACACCCACAATCCTGGGACACGAAATTATTGGGCATGTCGAAGCGATTGGCTCCACACCCCGATTTGATCTGACCGGCAGCCAAATTAAGAAGGGGGATCGACTGACCTGGTCAATTTGCATTAGTTGTGGCCATTGCGACCGATGTGAGGAATCAATTCCGCAAAAATGCAGTGGACTGAAAAAGATCGGGCATGAACAATTTGAACCTGTTTCTGGTTTTCTGGGAGGATTCGCAGAATACGTTTTGCTACCCAAAACGACCGCTGTTTATAAAATCGAATCTGATCTTGAGGATGAGGTACTTTGCCCGGCAAACTGTGCCACGGCCACAGTACTGGCGGCTTGCAGGCAACTTCGCGCCATTGCTGAGAAACGGGTGCTGATCATCGGAGCAGGCATGTTAGGCCTGACCGCAACAGCTTACTTGAAAACTCAAGGTGCGACCTGTGTCACGGTGGTTGAACCCGATCACAAACGACGTGAACAAGCTCTTGACTTTGGTGCCGATGAAATCGCAATGGACATTCAATCGTTGCCAAGTAAATTTGATGCCGTCCTGGACTTTTCCGGATCTTCGGCAGCCATCGAAGCTGCGATCCAATTGCTCGACATTCACGGAACGTTTGTGCTTGTAGGCACAGTCGCCCCCAGTCCAGCGATTTCGCTAGACCCTGAATTTCTCGTCCGCAATCTGATCCAGCTTGTAGGCGTCCATAATTACCGGCCGGATGATCTTCAAGCAGCGATCTCCTTTCTTGAAGAGTCGGGCTCACAATTTCCATTCCGAGAGCTGGTCGAGAAGTCTTTTTCACTAGTAGATATTAATGAAGCGGTTGACTTTGCTCTCAGGGAAAAACCAATACGTGTGATGGTAAGACCATGAGCCTGCGTACTATGTCAAGTGTAAGTGAAGTACTTGCCCTCTTTGAAAAAGGAGGCCATTCCGAATATGGAGGTGAAGAAGTGACACAACTTCAGCATGCATTGCAGACAGCACAACTCGCCGAAAAAGAGAACAGTCCGGTAGAACTTGTGGTAGCCGCGCTGCTTCACGACTTTGGTCATCTTCTGCATAATTTGCCTGACGATGCCCCGGATCGTGGTGTTGATGATCTTCATGAAACTGCCGCTGAACGCTCTTTAGCTTCACTTTTTCCTTTAGCTGTCACTGAACCTATTAAGCTTCATGTTCAGGCCAAGCGTTTTTTGTGTAGTACCGACAACACTTATCACTCTAAATTAAGTGAAGCATCCATCACCAGCCTAGAATTACAAGGTGGTACGATGTCAACTGAGGAACTATTAGAGTTTAAGTCACACCCTCACTGGGAGGATGCCATTCGATTGCGAATCTGGGATGATTTGGCAAAAGAGCCTGAGGCTAAAACTCCACCATTGGATCATTACCTAGATTTCTTAGAACACGCGAGTTTATAGATGAGCATGGAAAGCAATTATGACGTAGCAATTATTGGCGGAGGCATTGTTGGTCTTGCTCAGGCCTGGATGGCAGCTCGGCGGGGTTATCAAGTGGCCGTTTTCGAGAAGACTTCGGTTGCTCAGGGAGCCACCGTGCGAAACTTTGGGATGATCTGGCCCATCGGGCAACCTGCCGGAGAACTTTATCAAGTCGCCAAACGCTCCCGGGAATTCTGGCTGGAACTGGCGGATGCCGGCGCTCTCGATGTAGAGACATGCGGTTCCATTCATCTGGCACACAAAGAAGATGAAATGCGAGTACTGCAGGAGTTTGTAGATCAGCAAACACACGCTGCGGCATTGATTTCACCCGCTGAAATATGCCAACGATCAGCCTTGGTAAATCCGGAAGGTCTGCTGGGCGGAATGGTTTCGGACACCGAACTCCGTGTAGATCCAAGAACCGCAGCGGAGAAAATCCGCCGTTGGTTAACGCGGGAATTTTCTGTTCAGTTCCACTTTGAAACACTGATTACGGCCATCAATGGTAATGAGATGCTTTCTTCGGATCGTCAAAGGTGGAATGCCGGAAGAATAATCATTTGCAGTGGTAGTGATCTGCATACTCTTTACCCCGGGCACTTTGCAAAATCCAACCTGGTCCTCTGTAAGCTTCAGATGATGCGATCCGTAGCACAGGCGAAGCCGTTACCGGAAAACATTCCGCATCTCGCCAGTGGGCTGACCCTGCGACACTATACATCCTTTAACGTTTGCCCCTCACTCGAATTGTTAAAACAAAGGATTAAAACCGAATCTCCGGAGTTGGATCAATTTGGCATTCACGTCATGGCCTCTCAATTCCAATCCGGCGAAGTGATTCTGGGCGATTCTCATGAATATGGAAAAGAGATCAGCCCCTTTGACAAAATAGAAATTGATGAGTTAATGATACGAGAGCTTAAGCAGGTTATTCGTCTGAATGATTGGACGGTGAAGGAAAAATGGCATGGTATCTATGCGAAACATCCTGATCTTCCTGTTTACGAAGAACAAATCAATCCAACCGTTTCATTGTTTGTGGGTACCGGCGGTGCCGGTATGACGATGTCTTTTGGGCTGTCCGATAAATATTGGAAGAATAGGTAATCATATGAATCAGTTAAAACACATCAAAGCGGTCGTTTTTGATTGGGCGGGCACCATGATCGATCACGGAAGCCGGGCACCTGCCATCGTCTTTGTCGAAATCTTCCACCGTCAGGGAATCGAAATTTCATTTGCTCAGGCCCGGGAACCTATGGGCATGGCCAAACGGGAACATATCGCGGCAATCACAGAGATGCCTGAAGTAAAGAGTCAGTGGCTCGCTAAATTCGATCGTGATTGCGAAGACGAGGACATCGATCAGATGTATGAGCAATTCCTGCCGCTCCAGAAGGAAACTCTGAGAAACCACAGTCAGTTAATTGAGGGAGCCGCCGAGGCCGCGGATACCTGTAGAGCCATGGGGCTGAAGATTGGTTCTTCAACCGGTTACACGAGGGAGCTTATGATCGATGTCAAAGCAAAAGCGAAAGAACAGGGCTACGAACCGGACATAACACTTTGTGCAGAGGATGCTCCCAGGGGACGCCCTGCCCCTTACTTACTGTTCGAAGCCGCAAAACAGTTGGACGTGTTCCCGATGCAAAGCATCGTCAAAGTAGATGATACCATTCTTGGCGTGGAAGCAGGTGTTAATGCCGGGTGTTGGAGCATTGGTATCACACAAACTGGAAACCTTTTAGGGCTCTCCGAAGTTGAAATCCAAGCTCTTTCTTCCGACGAATTAAATAACCAAACCAGTGAGATTAGCAGGCAGTTTCAGGCGGCAGGTGCTCATCTGGCAATCGATTCTGTACGACAGATGGAACAGACACTCCGCAGGATTGATACGGCTATTGAAGCCGGCTCTTTCCCACAACGTTATGAACTATAATTACCTAACACGGGCGACCGTAATGATTGTCAGGTAAATGCAAAGTGATTCGAATCTCAAACCGGCTACCGGACTATTTATTTCCTTCCTGGTATGCTTCTCTGCCGCGGCAATTGGCAGTTTGACAACCACCCCTCAAATTCCCAATTGGTACGCTGATCTAGCCAAACCGACGTGGACTCCACCCAATTGGCTATTTGGCCCGGTTTGGACCATTCTTTTTTCTCTCATGGCAATAGCAGCCTGGCTTGTTTGGCGCAAGCATGGAATGAAGAATGCTCGAAGTGCATTTGTCTGGTTTGGTATCCAACTCGTCCTGAATAGCCTATGGTCAGTTTTGTTTTTCGGCTGGAATAATCCTGCCGCAGCCGCAGCCGAAATTCTATTACTCTGGCTAACGATCTTACTGACGATGGTGACATTTTCAAAGAAGTCAAAAGCCGCCGGTTTACTGCTTATCCCCTACTTTCTCTGGGTAAGTTTTGCGATGGTTCTAAACATCTCGATTTGGCAAATGAACGGCTAACAGAAGCAATTACTCCTGATTGCAATCTCCAAAAAAACCTATCCAGCGGCGAATAGTGCTATAAAGCTGCATACAAGTGTTTTATTTTAATACACTTTCAACAAATTGCGGGTCGCTAGAAATGTATTATTATGATGCATTTGTAGGGGAATTACCTTGATTTTAAGTTTGGCACGGCACTTGCATTACAAGTTTTCAAAGTCATGAGCATTCCCGAGGGGTAGCGATGGCTATTTTCGACAATCTTAGATCAAGGGCTTTTGAAAGCTAAAGGAGAAGTGAAATGATAAGGGTTCAATTACATTTGAGAACAAGTTTGATGTTGGTCTTAGCATTCTTTGTTTTCTCCTTTTCCGTTCTGCCGGGTTTAGCCAAGCCTCCTAAAAAACCTCACACTGAAATGAGGTTGGCCCCCGTTGGTTCATTCAACGAATTAGGATTCAAAGAGATCGATATTGAACGTGTACTTATGATCACAGATCTTAAGGTGGTCGAACATCCAATCTACACCGATCCCGAGAGCCCAACACCTTACTGGACCTTCAAGCATTTGATGACCCAGATGAGTGGAAAAGTCCCCCCATCAAAATTTGTTGAAAACTGGCTCAACCAATGGCTCGAAGATCAAACAGTCGGTCATGGCATTGCCATCGCCCGATCGGCTATGAACGACCTCATCATTAATCCCTGGAGGGAAGCGAGTGGAGGTGGAAGATTAGATCTGAATAAAGCACCCTTCAGATTATTAGCCATCGTGAATCGAATGGATTTAAGGTCCGTCGATGACAATCATGTTAGCTCGGCTGGCGAAGGCCGTTTGGTCTTTGGTACGTTGGATGCGGAAGGAAAGCCTCTTGGCCGTGGTTTCTATATTATCTTTGAATACAATCTTGCTGCCTCTAATCTTCACGAGTTGAATCAGTGGGCTGGCAAATGGAAACGCTTACAGGAACACCCCATCGAGAGTCGACGGTATAGCGATGAATTATCCAAAATCACCCGTGCCTTCACGGACCGGAAGATAGGCCCTGATAATAATTCTATCCATTTGAATCAGGTTCGAACGAATGAAGTGGCTTTAGGGCGTCCCTGGGAACTTCGTGAATTCAAGATAAGCCAAGGGCAGCCAAAGTTAACTCAAGTACCTGTTGCCGGAACTCCTGATTTCGAATTCTTCAATAATACGAAGCAGGGGCGTCAAACTCTGGGTGCCATTCTTCAACTCATGGATGGTCTGCCAGATTCCATTCTGGGTTCTTCGGCTCCGACACCATTTGGCGCTCCCTGGAAACCAGCCAATGTGACTTCGGACCAGCGTCATCAATTTGCCTTGTTCACATGCAGCGGTTGCCATCATACAGAAACCGATGCGCTTTTCACCCATATTGCATTTCCGGAAGAAAACAATCTCCCTGATTCCTTAGGTAATCAAGCTGCACTGTCCGGATTCCTTACCGGTATCAAAGTCGAAGATCCGCTGGATAAAACGGTTACGAGAAAATTTAACGATCTCGAAAGAAGGCAAATTGACTTTGCCGAGTTGTTAAATGATACCCAAAAAGGGCGTATGCCATCTGACGGAGAAAAGCGAAAACATTAACCTTCACTTGGCGATATTATGACCCTAAATAAACAGGTCCTTCTACTATCGTAGAAGGACCTGTTTTCTTAGCCCGTTGGTCGTCAGTCTGAATGAACAGACCCGAACTACTTGGGGAGCCTATCCTGTTCAACTTTGGGAAGTTTGCTGGTACAGGCCTTCATAAAAGCAACCAAATCTTTTTTGTCCTGTGCCGTCAGATCAAGTTTCTTCACGTCTTTGCTTAAAGTTGGGTTCGGGAAACCCCCTTTGGCATACCATTCAACCACTTCTTCAAGGGTTTCCATGCTTCCATCGTGCATGTACGGACCAGTCAGCGTGACATTGCGAATCGTGGGCGTTTTAAAGGCACCACGATCGGTTGGTTGTTTCGTCACCGCAAACCGACCTAAATCTGGCTCTTCTGCCTCCATACCAACCCCTAGATTATGATATTTCTCGTCGGCAAGATTCGCTCCCACATGACACGCCGAACAGCGTCCTTTGGTGGTAAAGAAAATCTCTCTCCCTCGACTGGCAGATTCTGACATGGGGTTACTCTGACTTCGTTTCAGCTTGGACATGTAATTTTCAAACAAAACTGGGTCGTCTTCTTCGAGAGCCTCCAGATCATCTAAATCTTCACCAAATGCCTTTCTCAAGCTTAAAACCGGCTCGTATAAATCGTAGGCAGAAGGCAGGGTCACCAAAGTCCTTTCAAAGGTCGCGATTGCTTTTCCAACATTTTGAATGGTTGTACCATCTGCGAAAATCTTTTCAAACTGCAGACGGTAACCTTCAATTCCCGTCAACGTTTTGACCGCATTTAAATGCGTATTACCCATCTCAATTGGATTTGCGATAGGTCCGATCGCCTGCTCTTCAAGCGAGCTGGCGCGACCATCCCAAAACTGAGCTTTCGAGAGAATGCGATTAAAACTAACTGGTGAGTTACGCCCTCCCATTTGCCCATTGATGCCGACGCCAAACCGTGTTCCCCGTCCGTAGGAATCCTCCGGATGGTGACAATCTGCACAACTCACTGTATTGTTGGACGATAATCTCCGATCGAAGTACAATTGTCGTCCCAACTCAACTTTCGCACGAGTCATGGGATTGTCTTCCGGAATGTAAAGTTGCTTTTCCCCAACCGCTAAGCCAAGGGGCAAAGACGGACTTAAAACCAGATGGTTTTGTTCATCAGCCAACCAACTTTTTATCTCTTCAACTGTCAAGACTCCCTTACCCGAAATTCCAGATGTCAGCCCTGGGTCACCTAGCTTGACATTATTCTGGGTTGCTTCCTGAGCTTGAGAAACAACAGTCATTGCCAAGCAAATCAAAGCAAGTGATGTTACGAAACGTAAAGAAGAAAACATACGGCGTACTTTCAAAATCGATTCATAAGTTAATTGTTCAACCATATTTTAAAACTTTGCGTTGATTCGGCAAGCACCGACTTCTCGAAAAAAACAGAACTTTCGCTACTGATTAAAGCCCTTTGGGCTGACACTGATGAATCCCTGTCCTGTGAAAATGTGATTAAAAAGAGTTGACGATTCTTCTTTTCACTCAACACTCTGCTTAACCCCAATTATAAGGAGCGAGTATGAATTTAAGAAAAGCTAGATCTGTTTACCTCTTTGGTAGTGGTGTGTCATTTATTTTGTCTGTGAGCCTCTGGTTCTTAGGACACAAAGAAGAAGGTATTTTTGTCGGCGTATGGGTTCCATCCATTCTAAGTCTCGGCAACTTAATGCTTTCTACGGCGAAGGAGTGAACGATGGACCTCGTCAACGTAGTTATTTTAATTTTTGGAACCATTGTGGCAGGCAGTTCTTTGTGCGTAACTTGCCTGCTTGTTCGCAGCACCGCTCCGGACAAGCAAGCCAATAACTAAATAAGAGGTTTCGCAGCTCAAATTTTATAGTTCCGGGGGAGTAAAAATGTTAACAACAGCAACCATCATTCAACTAACCGTATCTTTATCGATTCTCAATGTTTGGCTTTTCAGAAGAGATAAGGCTACAAGCTACAGAGGTGCTACCGCCAAGACTCTGCTTGAAGAATTCCGAGCCTACGGGTTCCCTGACTGGGTTTATTACACCGTTGGGCCATTGAAAGTGCTTACTGCGATCCTAATGATAGCAGCGATCTGGAGCCCGATGCTCTTATTCCCCAGCACGTTGTGTATGGCTGGCATGATGCTGACCGCATTGATTTGTCATTTAAGAATACGTCAAGACAGCCTTACGAAGGCAATTCCTGCTGGGACTATTTTCTTACTCTGCTCAGTGATCCTGACAATCAGCCTCACGAACTGACCAAGCTCATTTTTGACAGTTTAGGCAGGCGAACATTTTCCGACCTCCCAAGTCCCACTTTTCAATCCTCCGTTGGCAGCGGGGGCATTTTTCTTGACCGTAAACCATCATTTCTTTGGTTAACTCAGCATTGGTTATGATCCGATTACTAGATACTCCCAATCGCATGTAAGTAACGAGCCAATCCCAAAGTCGTTCAAACTCTAACTCTTCTAGATCTTTAGCCTGCCGGTTCGGATTGATCTGAGTGGCAAATAAAGCTTCTGCTCGATAAATATTTCCAACACCAGAAATTTTACGTTGCTCCAGCAGGATCTTTCCAATTGGTACTTTACTATTCCGAATTGTTCTCCAGACTTCCTCATAGCTTGCAGACGGACGGATCGGATCAGGGCCAAGCCGTTCATGAAGCTCCTGAAGTTCCTTTAATCCGAGCAATTCACAGCAACTTGGTCCTGTAAGATCGAATACGCTGTGATTATTCCTCAAACGTAAACGAACGGTTTCCCCAGCCTCAGCGCCAGGTGCCGAAGAAAACTTAAATCGGCCGTACAAACCCAGATGAATATGAACGAACAAGTCCTTTGACGTTTGAATTGTCAAATGCTTCCCCCAAGCCTGAGCGGATGTCACTACTGAGCTATTAATCAGCGTGGCACCTTTTGAAAATCTGCCTTGGGGGGATTCGGCATCAATCCGAGTCGATTTGAATCTTTGATTCAAGTCTTTCGCTAATCGATGTATTTTGTGACCTTCTGGCAAATCTTTCTCCCTTCATCATATCTGCTAGCTTACATAAGCTTGCCATCTTGCGGCTCAGCCCAGGTGATTAATCACTTGGGAGTAATAACCAAAGGTCCGGACGGCCGACGTTACAATGAACGGCGCGAGCCAACAAACTTAACCCCGCCCAAGAAACGAATAAACTGGTTCTTGCAACTTGCCAAGTTTTAATCGGAACTAAAGGTCGCTCTCGTGAACGCCGTTCAACGCTGGGAATTGGATGGAAAATAGTTTCAATGAGCATACTTCTGGAACGCTCATTATCCTGCAGCACATTCATCGTCTCGGCAGCATGAATCACCAACGCCTTCGGGACCTTGAGTGAAACGAGCCGATGGTCAACCCAAGACGAAGCAGCGCGACTAAACGTGGGCAGAATTAACAGGCTAAAAAATGTCCACAAGTTAAACCAAGAAATAAACTCAATTAACCAGGCCAGCGAGCCTACAGGGGACGAACACAGCAGATTAACGCAAATAAATCCGCTGGTATTACAAGCAAGGGCCAGAATCAATCCAATCGTATGAGAAAATGAGGAAATAGCAATTTCTCTTCTCGCGATAATGGTGGCAAGAACATCAACACCAAAAGAAAGCCACCTTCGCGGTATTAGAATCTTGGATCGCCGTCCAAAACCAATAATGCCACCTGTGTATCCAATGTCCTCTCGATTGACTACGTAAATCTGATTTGAAATCGGCAGCCAGGATCTTGCTAATTCTTCGGCCTTTCCGAGGCTAGCATCTGCTTTCCTGGAGGGCTTTAATCTGCGACTAATCAAAGTGTTTCGAATTAGTAAAACGAAGACACTCAGCACCGCGAAACCAAGGGTCGCTACGAGGGGGTGAAAACCAGCTAAGTTAATAACCAGAACACCGAGTATTATGTAGGAGAAAAACTGACCTGTGACTCCCCAAAGGTAAGAAACAAACCACCTCTGAAATGTTGTTTTAGACTTCGAGAATCTAGTCGGAAGAAGGAAGCCACCTAAAATATCAAACGGCAAAAGTATTCCAAATAATCCAGCAAGAATTAAGGCTAAAGCAATCACCTGATCCATCGCGCTTTCTAGTATCACTGCTTCAAAGTTTCTATAAATTTCGAAGCCCAACACGGCTAGACAGGCCAACACTACGGTCCCGACAGTCGACATCCCTAAAATCAGGCGGGATCGCGCGTAAGTCATAGATAATTCTCCCACTAACGTTCTTTTCGCACCTAAACTTAATGACAAGTTCAGGTCAGAAATAACTTTGTCGCCCTTAAGGTTAACGCAAATAAACTAAAGGACGACTTCTCAACACCACAAACTAAAGTCACAATTAAACACAACTATTGAACCGTCCAGCTATCAACGGCAACCTATTTAATAACTAAATAAATCGTAAAAGGAGTAATGGAATGTCCTCAGCATCGCCCTTCCAAAAAAGCTCGATTATCATGCTCGTTACTTTGTTTTTGATGGGCACCTGCCAGTCTGGACATGCTCAGGCTCCATACGATGTCAGCATTACGAATGCAAAACAAGTCGGGGTATCCTCCAATAAACTCGAGAAGATCGGCCCTGCTGTCCAAGAGCTCATTGAGAAACAAAAATTAGCCGGGGCCGTCGTCTTAGTAGCGCGGAAGGGTCAAATTATCTTCACTGGCTGTTTTGGATGGGCAGATATCGCCAATGATCAGTCGATGCAGACGGAAACAGCCTTTCGCATCTACTCAATGACAAAACCCATCACGAGTATTGCTGTACTCATTCTGGAAGAACGTAATCTGCTTAATTTAGATGATCCTGTCAGTCAATATATTCCCGCGTTCAAAAATCTAAACGTCTATGCCGGCAGCGACGGAAATGACAACTTCATCCTTGAAGACATGGCCAGAGAAATAACGATAAGAGATCTACTTCGCCATACTTCGGGTCTCACTTACGATTTTCTGGATACTTCCCCGGTGGGGAAAATGTACGAAGAACAACAAGTTGCAACTTCCGATAATTTGGAAGCGATGGTAGACAAGCTTAAAACGATCCCTCTTACTTCTCAACCTGGTCAGAAGTTTACGTATGGCGTTTCAACTGACGTGCTTGGATTCTTGGTAGAGAAAGTGAGTGGAATGTCTTTTCCCGATTTCTTGCACCAAGAGATTTTCGTCCCGCTGACGATGACGGAGACCGCCTTTCAGTTACCAGAATCAGCAAAGTCGCGTTTTGCCAAAGTCTATGATTCGGAGGGGGAACAAATTGTTGAAGCAAAGGATCCCAGAATCGTTGGTGAATTCTTAAGCCAACCAACAATGTTTTCCGGTGGTGGAGGCTTAATCTCCACGGCAAAAGACTATCTGAAATTCTGTGAGATGTTACGTGGAAAAGGTAAATTTGAGGGAAAACGAATTGTGTCCGGAAAAACCATCAAGGCAATGACGCAAAATCAACTTCCAGCGGCAGCCTATCCAATTTCTATCATGGAGAAACAAGAGGGTGTTGGATTTGGACTGGGAGTTTCCGTGGTAACAGAAATTACCGAGTTCTCTGACACGGCACACGTCGGCGAATATGGTTGGGATGGAATTGCCAGTACCCATTTCTGGATCTCTCCCAAAGATGATCTTATTGTTATCGCATTAAGTCAAAACATGCCTTTTTCTCACCAGTTGCGCGATGTCTTGCGGCCCATCGTGTACAAAGCATTGTCTCCGTAGCAAAAAAACAATACAAATGCTCCGCTCTTATTTTAGAAACCTTTGCTCCTAATATCCTGTTGAGAAAAATTTTAATGACGTACTATCAACATCGATTTGAACACATTGACGAATATCTGCATCATCGACCACCATACCTCCTGGTGGAAAAGATTAATTCGCTTCAAGAGCGACAAATCATTACTTCCAAACAGGTGACGGCAGAAGAGCCTTGGATCAGTGGGCATTTCCCAGGCGCTCCCGTGTTTCCCGGCGCCATCATGCAGGAGCTAGTTACTCAGTCCGCAGGAATACTGATTGCAGCTAACTATAACCCGATGGAATCCTTCGTCACGTCTGACCCCAAACACAACGAATATGCGTTAGGTGTTTTGGTAAAAGTGGATTCAGCACGTTATCGCGGTTTTGCTCGTCCAGGAGATCAATTAAACGTAACCGTAAATCTTAATGAAATCACGGGAACTCTATTTGATTTTAGCGGTCATATTTGTGTCGAAGGGACGCAGATAATGAAGATTAATTTCCGTCTTTGTAATATTCCATCCTCTTCACTAACTGCTAGATCGTTAGGTTAGGTTAAGTTTGCTTACCTTGAGTTGCATTCGCTAATATTTGATCTCAATTTCTAAGATTTTGGTCAACTAAAACCTTTCCGGAAGTCCTCTTTTGGAAACCATAGTGTTATCTAATTAAGGAAACCCAAAATGCCCAAATCTTGCAGCACCGCACTCTTATTATTTTTTCTCTCCACCACACTGTTTGCCGATACAAACCGTAAGGTCTTATTAGAATTCGAAAGCCCAGCAAGTATCAAAAACTGGCGGGCGGTTAATGATGGTGTTATGGGAGGACGGTCGATCGGACGATACCGGCTCACTGATGAGAATACCCTGGAATTTTTTGGTTATCTCTCCCTGGAGAATAATGGTGGGTTTGCATCGATACGCCTTCCTTCGGGGGACTTTAATCTCGACCAAGGTGATTCGATTATTTTAAGGGTTAAAGGAGATGGTCGAACTTACAACATGAACCTGTATTCCCAAAGAAACCTCGGGGGATTTTCGTTCCGGCAGTCTTTCAAGACAACGCCCAATAAGTTGATCGAAGTCAAATTACCGGTAGATCAATTTGTGGCGACCTGGCGCGGCCGTGTATTTCCAAAGCAAAAACTCAATCCCAATGAGATCGCCGGACTCGGGATCCTGCTTGGTGATAAGAAGCAGGGAAAGTTCAGTCTGCAAATAGAGTCCGTAAGTGTTCAACAAGGTGAGAAGAACTAGTACGTTCTTTCGCTGGCGGGGCATGCCGAGAATCTCGATTCATGCGGATGGGATTAACGCAATAAGCGTTGAAGACTGGGTAGAATAAAGTGGTTCCGCGCGAACACTTTAAGTCCTTGTCCCGTTGGTATTCGTCATGATTCGTTCACTTTCTTTTCTACTGTTGCTTTCGCTCTTATTGCAATCTTCACGTCTGGAAGCTCAGACTCTAGATCTTCCTCTTCTTAGAGATTTACCTCGTATTGATAGGACATCTCCCAGACCTGATCCCAGTATCCTTAGAAATTCAGCCTTCATCCTGAAGATGAAAGCGCATGAAGTCAGCGGTAATACTTATGTAATTCTGACGGACCACGATTCATCGGAATTTCTCTCGCCCATCAATAAATTATCTAAATATCGGAATGGCAAGATTTTGCGATTAGATGATTTAGGATCGGTTACAGAAATCGGCGGACGTACTTCGCTAAGAAAACAACTCCTAGAGTTAGATCCAAAGTATGTAGCTGTCGTTCCGAAGATGAATTCTTATCGGGAGAATGTTTTATTGGGTTTGTGGGAGGTTTTCAGTTCGCTGGATGAAGATCCTTTCATCGATGTATATCCCGGTATTCTGTTAGCCCCCAATGCTGAAAGTTTTCAACGACTGATTGACCGCTCCATCAATTACCAGACGATCTCACAAAAGAATCTGCGTCCCATGGCCATTAGTCAGGTTCCTTCGGTAGTGGAAACCAGATCCCTACAGAAAGCAGGGATCTTAAGAGAAATGTTTGCTGGATACGGATTAACAACTCCCACAATTGCCGTCTATACTCCGACAGCTAAGAATGCTGCGAAATTGGAAGGCAAGGATCTGTGGAACATCCACCTTACCGACAAAGGGGACTACCTGGAAGCATTGTCGGCAAAACCTAGCAGAGCTCTTCAATCGGCTCAACTTGTTGTCATGCACGGGCATGGTATTCCGGGGATGTCATGTTCGATTGATATTAAGGGGATTCCAAACAACTCGGCAAACAGGATCGTCTTAACAGGATCATGTTTCTCGGCAGTCCCCGTAAAATCGGATCTTCCCAGACTATCTTCCGCACCGGGGGGATACAAAGTAGATGCTCGTCCTGCCTTTGCCATGGAGTATCTGGACCGCGGAGCGGTCGTGTTCTTTGGACACATGAGACTTAGCTCGGGCTTTCCACATCTTTTCCCTGTGCTGGAAAACTGGATGCAGGGAGAAAGCGTTGGCGTCGCCTATCAACAACTTCTCAACGCAATTATCGATATGCGGGGGTTTCGAGCAGGTGGATTTGTCATCCCCACTCCCGTAACACAACGAGGTATCCGACAAAACACGATGTTGTACGTGATTTTTGGAGATCCGGCGATGAAGCCGTTTGAAAAAATGGAAAAGTAAAGAATACGTACAACTGCTTGCAAAAAAGTCACTACAAATTAAGTGCTCAGGCACAATACTATGATTCTGACAGGGGGCTCTTCGTGGGCTTTCCACCTTCTCGCTACGTAATTGAATCGCCAAGAACCCATGCCAAGCTATCTGCTTGTTTTTCCAAATCAGCTGTTTGAAGACCACCCTGGATTTGAGCTTAAACCGGACAGGATTATCCTCGTCGAAGATAGCCTTTTCTTCGGTGATCAAAAATATCCTCTTCGGTTTCATCGCAAGAAACTAAACTTTCAAAGAACAGCGATGAAGAAGTATGACTTGTTCTGTCAGAAACGTGGATTCAATACGATGTATCTTGACCACGAAGCCACGAGCGATTCACTTTTCAAGCATTTACAAACAATCAAAAATAAAGAACCCGAAACAACTATCCGCTTCATTACTCTCGACCCTGTGGACTATGAGTTACATCATCGTCTCCAAACGGCGACGCATGAACTAGGCTTACCCATTTCGTTCTTATCTAATCCCGGTTTCATCAATACGCGAGGTGAGAATGAACAGTTTAGTCACGGTAAGAAACGCTGGCGTATGGCGGATTTTTATAAATGGCAGCGTATCCGACTTAATGTGCTCATGAACAGTGGGAAGCCGGTAGGCGACAAATGGAGCTTCGATCATGACAATCGTAAAAAAGTCCCGCGCAGCCTCATGAATCAAATTCCTACTAGCTCACTTATCCCTGAGGATACCGCCGATGAGCAAACACGAATCTACATAGAAGCCAAATACAAAAAGAACCCTGGAATGCAGTCCGGAGGAACCTACCCAACAAGTCACGAGCAGGCGAAGAAATGGTTGGACACTTTTCTGCAACAACGTTTTCGGGATTTTGGGACCTACGAAGACGCGATGGTGAAAGGCCAAAACACGCTTTGGCATTCTGTGTTAAGCCCGCTAATCAACATCGGTTTGCTTACACCTGAACAAGTACTATCACGCTGTTTAGCATATGCCGAAGAAAACGAAGTGCCACTAAATAGCCTCGAGGGTTTTGTCCGGCAATTGATAGGCTGGCGGGAATTTGTGCGCGCTACCTATGAAACTCTAGGCAGCCGCATGAGAACGTCTAATCACTGGGGACACTCTCATTCGATTCCCAAGGTGTTCTATCAACAAGCAACGGGCCTCGATCCTGTTGATGATTGTCTAAAACGAGTCGAAGCGACAGCTTATTGCCACCACATCGAGCGTCTCATGGTTCTTGGCGGATTTCTCTTTTTGTGCGAGGTGTCGCCAGATCATATCTACCGATGGTTTATGGAAATGTTCATCGATAGTTATGATTGGGTGATGGTTCCCAATGTGTATTCAATGAGTCAGCATGCAGATGGTGGTTTAATCACAACCAAACCATATTTCTGTGGCTCTTCCTATTTACGTCGGATGAGCAATTATCCAAAGGGAGAATGGTGCGAGATCTATGACGGACTCTACTGGCGATGGATTTGGAAAAATCACGCTCGTTTATCAACAAACCCGAGATGGACAATGATGTGTAAGTTGGCCGAACGAATGGAGAAGAAGAAAATGAATCAGCACTTACGTCGGGCAGATACGTATCTGTCTAAGATTCTATAAGACTTGCTCATCTACCATTACGCGGTCCCCGGTAAAAAGACAGAGAGCTCTCTTTCGAGAGCTCTCTGGAAGCCTATCAATAGCAACTCGGGAATACATTGCATTGATAACATCATCGTCGACTCGATTAGTCGATCAATTCCACCGCGTCACCAATTGCAACGTCAGCAGTCTGCCCATCCGGAAGCAAGCGGTTCGCAATGGCGATTCGATTACGCACAGCTTCAATCACCAGCACGGCTTTGACTTCCGTCATCGTATCCAAAACTTCTCCGGTTGCTGGGTCTCGAATTACCTTCGTGACGCTAGAGACAGCGACTCGCATCCCTGGTTCCAACCCCGCATTTCTACCTGCATTTAGATAGACGTATTCTTCATCAACCTCGGCAACAAGCCCCTGATAGAGAGGAGCTTCCGGATCCATTTGATTGACCGGAGGCGCCACAGGAACCAGTCGGATCTTGCCTAAAGCATTATCAATGGCCCTTTGCATAGCCTTACCAAGCGAGGAGGTTTCATATCGTCGCATTCCCAGATCGTACTGATCGATCGAACCAGCAATTCTTACATGGTCCAAACCCAAACCTACATCTGTGCCGGTGCTCGTACCTCGACCAGTAACACTTGTCAAAATTTTTCCCGTAATCGGGTCAAATGCTCGCAATACGACTTCAGCGTGGGCCATCGACTGCGAAACATTGATTCCCAAATCGTAGATCCTTCCAAGCTTGATCTGCCCCAGTCCGGTACTGAACTGAGAGCCGGTTCGCTGATCCATCACGGTTACGGTTAACTGGAAAATTGCGTCCACTCCCATCTCCTGTGCTTTAGTCAGGACTTGTGAATTAAGACGCCCATTGGTCAGCGAAACGCTATCGACTACTGTATATTGATTTGAATTGACGAGGTTGTGAATCAGTTGATCCGTCAGATAAGGGGAGCGGTAATGCATTCTGGACTGTGCCGGCAAGACAGCTACCGTTAATCTTTCAGCTGGTTGTTGTGCCTTCACGGTCCAATTACCAGCAAAAAGACTGAAAATAAGAATTGTTAAAGTTAGTCGATTACGATTGGCTTGGTAGCGTTTCATTTTCCAAATCCCTTATATTGGTTTTTGTATCAAGTTTTCCTTCAATGTTAGAAACGTAAACCCGATACTAAACGGACAAAAGAAACCCAAAATAATCCAAAGTTCTATTTCAATTACGACCACCATTCTGGTTGATCTGGCATGTCATTCACTGAGTTACTTAAAAAAATTGAAGAGGGCGATTCCGACGCTTCGACGGAATTACTCAACCAGTACGGACATCACATTCGACGTATTGCCAGAATACGTCTCAATGACACGATGCTCCGCAGAGTCGAAGACAGTATGGATATCTATCAAAGTGTCATGGCTAACTTCTTCATGAGGGCAGCGACAGGGCAATTCGATCTGGATACTCCTGAACAAATGCTGGCTCTGATCTCAACAATGATAAGAAACCGTGTCATGGATAAAAGTAGGTTCTATCGCTCGCAGAGACGCGATATGCGAAGGAATATCTCCATCGCCAACACACCTACGGAGGATAAAAACCGTGAGACTCCGAGCCTCATGCTAAGCCGCGAAGAGGTCATTGCTGAATTCTACTCGCGACTTGATGAAGAAGAACGCTGGTTGTTGGAAGAACGAGCAAATGGCAGCAGTTGGAAAGAACTAGCTCAGAAACTAAATGCTACTCCCGACCAATTACGTAAGCGTCTGGCAAGAGTCACGCAACGTATCGCAGCAAATATAGATTGGGAGTAGAAACATCTATGGAACCAATTCATGACTTACTACCATATCTTTGTGCCGAACAAAGTACCCGCTGGGCGAACGGAGATCATGTTCCGATCGAAGACTTTATTAGTCAATTTCAAGAACTAAAAGAAGACACTTCCTCACTGCTTGATCTTATTTACCACGAGATCTATCTGCGCGAGATTCATGAGGAACCGATTGAGTTGGAAATGTTTGTGAGACGTTTTCCCAATCTTAGCTCTGACATTACCCTGATGTTCGAAGTACATCAACTTGTCGATACGGGGAATTTGGAAGTATCCGACGAGTTACCCGCAAACATTGAGGAAGACGAATTCCCAGATCCTGTTGCAGACGTCCTTCGTGTGTTATCGGAAACTTATCCTTTTTCCGAGTTACCCCGAACTGTGCAACAGAGTATTGCTGGGCAATCGATTTATCGTGTTTTTGATCAGGGTGACTATCTGGTTAGGCAAGGAGATATTTCCGACTCTCTTCTTGTCATCAAAAATGGTGAAGTCGAAATCCGGTTGAACCACTCTGAAACAGGGCCCGAGGTCCTCGGTTACTGTGGCGTCAATAATGTCATCGGAGAAATTGGTATCTTCACGAACAGTATGCGTAGTGCGGATGCCGTTGCACTTGGCGAAGTGATCGCCCTGGAAGTGCCACTGGCATTATATGAACAAATGAATCGTGATTTCCCTGCCACCAGCGCGATGATCGCAAATCAGGTATCTGAACGAATAGGTAGTCATGATATCGATGTATTGACCAATAAGGTTCTTGAGGGATATCGGATAATAAAACGACTTGGTCGTGGAAGTATGGGAGTCGTCTATTTAGCGGAACGGGTAGCTGACGGGAAGACTTTTGCACTAAAAATGCTTCGGCACGACATTCTCTGCAATCAAAAAGCCTGTCAACGTTTTACCCAGGAATCGGAGATTCTCCGGGCACTTGATCATCCTTTGATTCTTAAAACACATCAGGCTTTTCATGCCATGGCCACGATGTTTCTGGTCATGGACTATTGCGAGGGTATTTCACTTCGGAAATGGATGGATACCTCTGAGCATCTCGATATCAACCTTATCAAGCATGTTGCAGCCCAGTTAATGGACGCCTTGCTATACGCACATGACTGTCAGATCATCCATCGGGATGTCAAACCATCGAATGTAATGATTGACGAGGACTTCCAGATTACCTTGATGGATTTTGGTCTGGCCAGAAATTCCATCAATCCTTCACTAACGCATACTGGTGAATTACTGGGAAGCCCGCGTTATATGGCGATCGAACAATTTACCGGAGGGGATGTGGGGCCAAAGTCCGATTACTATGCTTTGGGGTGTCTGATTTATGAAATGCTAACGGGTGCCCCGTTGTTCGACAGTCATGACCTGGTGGGAATGCTTACGCAGAGAATGCAGTGGACGATGCCGGAGAAAGACGAGATATTTCCCGAGCTTGATAATGAGGTTTATGATTTCCTTCGCAGTTGTCTGGAAGCCGATAAAGAAAAGCGCCTGGCAACTTATGACAGAAAGACACTCATTGCTTTATCCGAGAGCTGGCGATTAAATAAAATAGTCTGAACAAACAAGGAGGCGATCTTCTAATCGCCACCATTCATTTAAAACAATTAAAATCGATTTTCATTGGAGTCTAAATCATGAAAAACTATATTCTGGGTATCTTGTCAGCCGTGCTAATTGCCGGCATCTGTGGAGCCGTGGTTCAAGATCGAAACCGAGGCGTTGAGTATGAACACATATACGTCGACCCTGAAAGCTTTACCATGCAATTGTTCACTGATTTTGAGGCCACTCCGGTACCAAAGGAAGAGGGCGTATTCTTCGATACTCTTGGTAAACTGCAGAAAAGTGGATGGCGTGTTGTCTCCATGGACGACGTGGGTTTCGTGATGCTACGCGAGAGATAAACAAAAAGAGGGAGTAAGTCTTTCAGGACTTACTCCCTTCATTTCTCGAGCTAGATTTAGTTAACGCTGAACAAATCGATTTCGATTTCTATTGCGATACTGTTCCGATGAACCTTGTCGGAATTGATTGAGTACATTCTCAATATTAAAGCTACTCGATTCGTTAACGTGCTCCTCTATTTCCATTCGCTCTACTTCGCGATGATAGATCACTCGTCGTGATGACTGTCGGTTCTGGACGGCAGAAGCTCGCTGAATTTGCTGCAGTAGATCCTGGAATTGGTTACTACTTCCCTGCGAATTCGAAACATTACGAGCTCTCACGACTCGAGGTGCCATTTGGAAGGGTGCTTGATTCATACCGTTGCCTCGCATGTTCCACGAGGAGCCTCCTTGGTTCATATTGAACGGAAATCCGAAATCCTGTGCTTTTACCTCTCCCAAACTCATATGTGCTATCAAAACAGCTACCATCATTGTTATTGCCTTTTTCATTTTTTTCTCCTGGCAAGGTGGTTACTTGAGTGGGACATTTCAAAGGTGACTGAATCTATTGCTCTCAATCATTTGCCCCTTACGCTATCTAAAACGTAACCCGCTCCAAGACCGGACAGGAAAAAGGAAAAATTATCTAAAATAAGATTTTCGCTCCCTCTCTATTGGATCTAGTCAGTTTGAATACACCATGATTCAAATTGATTCTTCGTTACCAATGGCGCTCGAGGTTTGCCCCGTAAAACTTAGGGTTTAATGCTTTGGTACGGTGTTTGCGGTTAGAACCACCAGTCGGTCAGACTGTCTGATCGAAACACAATCACTTCTGGAGAACATCTTATGAGTAAGAAAGTATTCGTTTTAGGTATGATGGCTTTTTTAAGTTGGTCAGTACCCGAAACCAAAGCAGCGGACTTCGGCTTTAGCATTTTCGGTCCCCATGGCGGACAATTCAACTTTTATAACGGATCGTCTTTCTCAAACCGAACCCATCAGTATCGGCGACCGGCTTACTCGAGCTTCCAATATCCGAGTACTTTTTGCATGCCACGATATCAGTTTCAGTCAAATCGGCAAAGCTATCAGTATCGTAGTTTCACCAGTCAACGATATCGCTCGCGATCAAGTTTCCGTTCAAACTTCTCTCAACAATCTTTCCCATCCTTCTGGAGATTCTAGTCACTAGAAAAGAGGTTGGCCGGTTTTAATCAACCGGCCAACTTTTCTGTTAAAAAGAAGGCTTACTAGCAGGCTAACTAAAAGACAGGTAAGCGGGTGAACCAGTTTTCGAATCACGAACCAGAACCCTCCAACTGGCAAGAACAATTGGAACTGTTACAGGGGTATGCGTGCGAGTTACAATCGCTTGCTCAGGAAATGGTGGTATTACTACGAGCGCACAACGAGAGCAATTGGGAACAAATTTATTCAAACTTTGCCCAAGCTATCGGCAACTCCAAATCTAATCGCCAGCGTCTGAAGGCGATTGATTACATCCACTCCATCTACGGCGGAATGGGGAGTTGGAACGATTTCTATCTACTTGCTTTAGGAGAGGCTGAAGAACAGAGAATGTCATTAGGAAATGCCGTTTATGAATTGGCTAAGAGAATGAAAACCCAGATTATCACCGGTCCCAAAGAGCCGAAAAGAAGTCTTTGGGAAAAACTAAAAGGCCGATCTCGCTGATCATTTTTTTTGGGAATTCAAGGAGTCGTGGGAATGGAAAAACACAGCCGGCTTTTAATCTCATTCAATGCTCTGGTGATCAGTGCTTTTTGTCTGTTTGGCTTTTTAGCAACTTTCGAGCCGGTTAATAATGCTGTAGCCTTTCGAATCTTCTATTCGATACTCGGAATCACTGCAACGACTGTTAGTATCCGAATGATGTACTTAGCCATTCGCAATCGTTCCTTAAGTTGAATGGATTTATTCCAAAGAACCCCGAATCGCTTTAAGAATTTCTCCGGGTACGTTGGTGGTAATCGATTCGACCCCCATCTCGATAAGGGCCTTGGCTCTTGGAATCTCATCGACGGTCCAAACATGATATTCGTATCCGGCCTTTTGGAATGATTTCACAAGCTCACTGGTAAGCCCTTCAAAATGGGTGCTCAATCCATCTGTTCCCAAAGTCTCCAGCGTACGAAGGACCGTCGTCGGCGCAGGATCCAGTTGTCCACGCTCGTTTGTTTTGAATCTAGTCAACCAAAACGTTTTGAGTTCGGGCCATTTATCTTCAACAGCCTTAATCACATCTTTATGAAAAGAAATAATCACTATCTGTTGTA
>Ga0315316_10000365_pt1 | contig 29599 bp, 41 predicted proteins | sample M160m3416metaG_FD_203702 | JGI IMG/M metagenome (GOLD analysis project Ga0315316, IMG submission 203702) | Ammonia-oxidizing marine archaeal communities from Monterey Bay, California, United States - M1 60m 3416 | ecosystem: Environmental > Aquatic > Marine > Intertidal zone | place: USA... | reverse complement strand
AACGTGAGCGACATAGTGAGCGGCAGCGAAGAAAGCTCAATGGACTTCGGGGCGTGGTTGGAGCAGGGAGTGAGCCTGGGGTTTTGCACTCCGATGTATTGCGAGAATCATGACGGGTTCCACGCGTCGGATTGGGAGGTTGTGGGGTCTATGCCTGACAACGATTATTGTTGGCCTGTGGTGCGGTTGAAGGGTGACTGAAGAAATCTGAACAAATCCCCTGAATAGTCGTGCAAGGGTGACCCCTATGTGTATGATGGGTGCATGACATCAACCACCGAACACATCAACGCAATGCCAAAACTTACCAACAAGCAAAAAGAAGAACTGGCTTTCGAGGTCATGGGAGCCGTGGCGAACATGCTTCTCAGCAACGATGAGAACAACCTGTGGGGTGGCGAGCTTCGAGAGCTTGCCGCTACCGAAGAAGGTCGCGAGGCTTTGGCAGTTCAGGCTGCCAAGTGGATGACAAAACTTCCCGGCAAAATCTGGGACATGTCACTTCCCCGAGTTTGGGAAATGGACGTATAGAAAATCTGAACAGCTAGCCCAACAGGGGATGTTGCCCACGGGGGCATTCTGGATTCCAAACCCAGACCCGGAAGGTTCGACTCCTTCACATCCTGCGACAGCAACAAAAACCAAACAAGGAGACAAACTGTCATGAGCTACACAAACGAAACAAAAACCGGCACCTTCGGCGAATTTAGAGTCATCAAAGACTCCGAACGACCAATCGACGGGTATGGAAGCTACTGCCCTGTGAGAAACAACGTAGCCAGCCACGCAACCATCACCGTCCAAGACTCCAACGGAAACGTCGTAGGCGCATACACCAGAACCGCGTACTACCGGGAACCAGCCAACACAAGCCAAACCCAAGCGACACTCACAATCGCCGGACAATCATTCACTCTCAAAGAAATGCACAACGAACGCCAACAAGCAGAACACCGCCGCAACACCGAACCAAGCGAAGGATACAAACTCGTCGCAGAAGACGGAACAACAATCAACGCACCAGACATCTCACGCTACGAAAACAAACGCGCCGCATTCAAACGCAACATCGAAGCCATACACGGAGTCAAGGTAGGCCGATAACAACAACAACAACAAACCCAACACACCAACGACCGGCCCCCCAACACGGGGGGTCGAATCGCGTCTGCGTTGATGTGAGATGTTTGGCGTTTCGTTGTTGGGTGTTGTGGGATCTGTTGTTGTGGTGCGCTATTGTCGGGCGTAATGGTTGGCGCGCTAATCATAAGGAGCGTTTGAGATGCCACAGCCACCGGTACCGGAGTGGAAGATCGAGGAGATCGAGAAGTGGTACGCGGATGGCGATGATTTGCGGACGTTGGCTGGTGTTGCGGATGCGTTGGCGTTGAGTCGTGAGACGGTGCGGAAGTATCGGGACAAGGCGCGTGAACGCAAGATCGAGGAGCGGTTCGGGAATCCGGCGGCGTTTCAGCAGGCGTGCTTGGATGATTTAGAGGATCTGATGCATGTGGCGGCGTCTGCTGCTGCGAAGTGCAGTGAGGAAGACGACACGCGTGGTCAGGCGATGTTTATGGCGGAGCGCCGTCAGAGTGTTTTGGCTGCGGCGAAGGTTGCTGGTTTGGATCGGGTTGGTGTGCAGATCTCTGGGCCTGATGGTGGTGCTGTGCATGTGAGTTTGGGGTCGAGCATGTTGGAGGTGTTGGTTGATGTGGCGAACGAGTTCAAGCAGGAGCTTCCAGCGAATCTTGAAGCGATTGAAGCTGACGTTGTAGATCAGGCTCAAACAAATGGGCAGGCGAACGGCCATGCCTCCTCCTGATCAGTCACTCCAAACCTTCCTTGGTGCTAACTGGTCGCAGGAGGCTCGCTTAGAGGTCGAGAAGCGTTTGCGTGACAAGTTGGGCGAGAACTATGACCCAGAGCTTCTGCGGTGCTCCTGGTGGCTATACAAGCGCCAGGGGCAGACAACACCGGCTGGTGATTGGCGAGTCTGGCTGATCCTCGCTGGACGTGGATGGGGCAAGACCCGAACCGGTGCAGAGTTCATACGTGAACAAGTCGATTCGGGCACCGTCAGCCATATCGCTTTGGTTGGTCCAACAGCGGGCGATGTGCGTGACACGATGATCGAAGGCGAATCAGGTTTGCTGTCGATCTACCCAGCACATCAGCGACCACGGTACGAACCATCCAAGCGTCGAGTCACGTTTCATAATGGGGCAATGGCAACAGCGTTCTCAGCGGATGAGCCTGACCGGTTGCGTGGACCGAACCACGATCTTGCTTGGGCTGACGAGTTGGCGGCGTGGCGATACCCGGAGGCGTGGGACATGCTGCAACTCGGTTTACGGATCGGGGCGCAACCTCGGACTGTTGTGACGACGACACCGAAGCCGATACCGCTGGTGAGACGTTTGATTGGTACTGAAGACGGAACTGTTCATATGACACGCGGTTCGACGTTCGACAATCGAGCCAACCTGGCGTCAGCGTTCCTTGATGAAGTGATCTCCAGGTATGAGGGAACGAGATTAGGTCGCCAAGAGTTGTATGCCGAGGTGCTTGATGATGTCGAAGGCGCGTTGTGGAGCCGTGATCTTCTTGAAGAACATCGGGTGACGCAACTGCCAAACATTGCGCGCCTGGTGGTGGCTGTTGATCCTGCGGCTGGTTCAAAAGAACAGAACGCGGAGACAGGGATCGTTGTTGTTGGTCTTGGTGACGACGGCCACGGCTACGTCATTGACGATGTATCGCTGAGGGGAACGCCGAATGATTGGGGACGTGCAGCGGTCGCTGCGTATCATCGCCATGAAGCTGATCTGATTGTTGCTGAAGGTAACCAGGGTGGGGACATGGTGTCGCATACTTTGAGGACGGTTGATCCTGCTGTGCCGGTGAAGATGGTTCACGCTTCGAGGGGTAAGCGAACGAGAGCGGAGCCGGTGTCGGCGTTGTATGAGCAGGGTCGGGTGCATCATCTTGGTTTTCATGGTGAGTTGGAGGATCAGTTGTGTTCGTGGGTTCCTGATCATGCGGTGTCGCCGGACAGGTTGGATGCGTTGGTGTGGGGTGTGACTGAGGTGTTGGTACGTGGTTTGAGGGAGGTACCGGCGGTGGTGCCGGTGTCGATGACAGCGCCGAGTCAGTGGCGGTTGTGAAGCGGTTCTCCTTGTTAAGAAGGTCGGCTATTCGTCGTAGAGGGAAAAACTCGAGTTTTTGGGTGATGTTGGTCAGATTTCTTGGGGTTTGAAACGCTGAGTTTATGGGGTTTGGTGGGATTTGTTTGGGAGATCCCCTAAATTGGCGCACAAGGGGTAACCCTGGTGTTATAGTTAAGGCATGGCAGCAACCACCAACATCAACGAAATGCGAAAGGCAGCCGAGTTTGTCAACGGCAGGCATGATCACTACCTGCGAGTCAAGCTGGCAAGCGGTCGTACTGTTCTCCTAGAGGTAACAGTCCCCGGCGACTGGTTTGTCATGGGCGGAGAAGTCACCGTACGCGATGGCGACATCGGCCTTGCGGTTTACGGCGTCGTCCGCAACGAAGCAGAGCAGATTCACTTCATGGATTGGGACATAATCTCTTGGGTGAAGGTTGTTGAGTTCGACTGGCGTGAAGGCAAGCTCAACGAGGTGGCAGTCTGATGACCGCATTCAAATTCAGCAGAGGCCGCCACTGGGAATCTTACGACGTAATCGTTGACGGCAAAGTCATCGGTGTCGTCTGCAAGCACGAACACCACGGTCACGAAGTCAACTGGTCCCTCTACATTATCGACCAAGACGGCTACAACGGGCCGAATCACGGTTGGTTCGCCACTCGGAAAGATGCCGCAGAGGCGCTGATCGAGGAGGCAGTCTGATGGCTGGCAAGATCTGGGTCGATAAGGAAGGCAACCGATACCGCAGGCACTTCGCCAGTCAGGTGTCGATCAACAAAGCCAGCGGCACCAAAATACTGGTATCCCAAACCGAAGATCCGGGTGCCTATGAAAACGGCTTGAAGTGGCAGACCGCTTGCCTAGATCATGCGACAGTTTGTAATCACCGAACTCTACGGCTTGCCCGTGATTGGGCAACACAACCTGACTGGTGTGGTCCTTGCCAACACATCATCTGGCACGAAGACGCACCCATCGAAGAATGTTTGGCTGAGAACTTCGATTGCGCTTACGATCCCTACGACCTCAGCTTGACTCGCACCGACGTGAACGACGATGTCGAGATCGGCACTCATTACCGATTCGAGCTAATCGTGGAGGTGCCCACTCATGAATTTGTTTGAGAAGTTCGTGGAGAACGGTTTGCTTCAAGCCTTACCGCACACAGCGCAGGTTCGAGAGCTTGATTGGCTGGAGATGACTCGCACCGATAAGAGAGGCAACCGGTACCGGAACTATTACCGAGTCTGGGATTTCCCTTGGGGTCAGGAAGCTATGCAGACCGCTCATTCAATTCAGTTTCATGGATGGCGCGCTGTAGCGAACCATTCGTTCTCTCACTTCGCAGCTACCTACGAGTACATAGCGTTGCCCCGAGCGAGAAAAGACGGTTCTCTCGGTAGAGCGCAGTGTGGGGTCACGCGTATTTACCGAATGGCGAAAGGGTTGTAGGCTGGCTGAAACAACTGAACGGCTCCGCTGATCACGGATCGCGTCGAGCCGACAGGAGGAACTCATGACAGAACTCGTTGAAACTCTCAACCGAATAGCAAACCAAGCCGACTCGGCTGCCAATACCGCTCGTTACTCTCCAGTGGGAAGCACTCGTGTCTCATATTGTGAGGCACTTGGGCGAGCGATCGAAGATTTGTTGGATGAGATTCGTAACAAACTCTCAGCTAAGGAGTGGTCTAAACCCAGCGAACCGTAGAGAGCCGCGCATCCGTCGCCATGTTTTCCAATTTCTGAACACCAGGGACAAGGCAACACCATAACGCGATGCTACTCTGGGGCATGTAGCAGTGACCCACAGTGTCCGAATTGGGAGAAACCCATGTCGGACGACACTGATTTAGCCGCCAAACTTAGGGCTATGGCTGATGACGTGGAGGATGCTGCTGCGTCAGTTACGGATCGTGCTCAGGCAGCAGTAGACAAAGCGGGGCAAGCTGTTTCAAAGTTCAGGTCGTTATTGCAATCAGGCATGGACAACATTGCGTGGCTCGCTGGCTTGCCAGCGGTGCTGGGTGGTGGGTTTGGTTTCTTGAAATCAAACGCAGACGAATCAGCATCGACCGACTGGCAAATCAACCAATTAACCGAACGCGTTGCCGAGTTGGAGTCATCGAACAATTTGCTTGGCGGCGATACGAAAAACTGGTCCATAAATCTGGGTGATGCCCCAGGCGGCAGTATGACCGCAGCGATGGTTTTCGTGTTCTTTGGCGTGCTCATTGTCGGAGCATTGTGGTGGCAGCAAAAAAGGCGACGGTCTTAAGCCGTTTCATCAGCGCTTTAGCAGGCGCAGCGTTACTCGTGGCCGGTTGTAGCGGTAGTGAACCGACGCGCCCGGAAACGGGCACGGGGAGCGTCTCAGAGGTAACGGCTCAACCAATCACTGTTGACACAACACCACCTGTTGAAAGCGGTGTCGAAATCAGTCAGGTTGTGACGTTGGATTACAAGCCAGGCAGCGACGGTTTCGGTTTCTCGAACTACGGCGGAGGAAACGCACCAGCAGCACTCACCGTCAACCTCGCACGACGTTTGTACGGCGACGAACAAGCATGCGCTTCCATAAACGACGCCGGGGAATGCACACCACAACCAGTCATCCTTCAACTCATTGAACAAGCAAATCGGGCGATGGCCGGTGGACTCTGTGAAGGGTTCGCCGTTCTCTCTCTGAGGTTGTATCAGGAGGGTGCGACAGCGAACCTCCTTGGGCAAGAAGCCATCGTTGCTGCGCTGGAACAAGGCGACCCGCGTATCGCCGCTGAATTGGCGTTCTGGTTTGTTACACAATTCGCTTCTGAAACTCAGGCAGCCGCAGCGTTCTACCGTGAACAGTCCCCATCGGAGATCGTTGCCACGTTGGCTGATGATTTCGCTAACCCAGCAACAACTGCCGGTTACACGTTGGGTCTGTACTCGGCGGAAGGTGGGCACGCGGTTACTCCGTCCGCGGTGGAAGCAGTTGAGGGTGGACGCCGAATCTACATTTATGACTCGAACTGGCCGACTGAGGATCGCTGGATCGACGTTGTGAACAACGTGTGGAGCTATGCGCTGGCTGCAACAAACCCGACAGAACAATCGTCAGCATGGACGGGTAGCACCGGGACGCTTGAACTCACACCGATGGCGTCGAGGCAACCGCCGTTCGCTTGTGCGTTCTGTCCACGGGACGACGGCAAGAAATCTATGACGCTACTCACGGCGGCAAGCTCGTCAGATAGTCAAGTGGCGTTGCAAGTAGTGGATGACCAGGGGCGACGGCTCGGTGTGTTCGACGGTGAACTAGTCAACGAGATCCCAGGCGCGGTGTACCGATATATCGCAACATCCAGTACGTCTGATCCGGTGCTGATTCTGTTACCTGCGTCTGTAGAGAATTACACGGCAGATGTTCAAACTTTGGATGACAGTACTGATGGGGCTATCTCGCTGTTTGTTGCTCAGGACGGAGCGGCGGCACGTGTTGAAACCACGATCGCTGACGTAACCGACGAAGCCGACGACGAACCAGTGTTGGCTGTGACTGAGGATGCTGGCTACGAAATCAACGACCTGGATGAAGCGGCGGTCGATATTGCTGACCAGAACGTGTCGGTGAGTATCGAAATCGTTGACGATCAAGAATTAGCGTTCCAATTCGCCCCACCACCAGATCCCGTAGAACCACCTCAGAGCGACGCAATACCAGAGCCGGGTGTTCCTACTACGGAAGCCCCAGCGGCTCCCGCAGCGCCTCAAATCATGCTCTCAATCGCAACGGACGACGGTGAGCAGGTAGCGGAGATCGAAATTACCCAAACTGAGGAAGAAGTCCCCGAAGAAATCGTCATCGAAATCGACGAGGAAGGCGAAGTTGAAATCGTTGTTGAAGAAATTGAGGCGCGTCCTGCGACGATTGTGGCAGAGCTACGAGAGTTGGTGGAAGAACGATTAGCGGAAGAACCAGGCGAGGATGACGCGTGGTTCGTTGAACCCGAGGAAGGTGAAGAAGATCCGTTCATTCTCGACCTGGACGACGATTTCTGGGATGAAGAAACTTGGGAAGATGACTGGTACGACGAAGAAGATGACTGGGTGTGGGTCGAATCAGAGGACTTCGTTGAATGGGTCGAAGAAGACGAAGATGGTTTCCTCGCTGAGTTACTTGATGACGAGTTCCTCGAAGAAATGGAACTGATCGTTGAACGAACCGAAGAACTCATTGAAGAATTACCAGACCGCGTTGAAGGTGAATGGAGTGACGACGGTTGGGAAGTTGAAATCATCATCGTTGAAGAGGATGACGAAATTGAGTTAATCGTTATCGAAGATCCGTTGCCGCCAATCGAGGAATGGCCCGAAGATCCAGAAGATGACGCGCATGACGACACCCTAGATCCGCTACCAGAAATCACGATCCCTGATTGGGAAATGCCGTGGGACGAAGAAGAAGAAATAGAGGAAGAACCGTTGGAAGAACCAGTGTTGATGTTGCCTGAATGGCAAACTGACGAAGATGACGACGCGATTCCCGACGAGGCTGACGATTCGGACGATCCTCTGGAGGATGACGATGAAACGCCGGATGCAGAAGAACCAGAGCCGACAGAACCACCCGACGAAGTGGATACCGATGAGCCGATACCGGACGTTGAAGAGCCGTTAGACGTAGAACCAGAAGAACCAATAGAGCCGATTGAACCAGAAGAACCAGAAGAACCAGAACCGCCACCACCGCCACCACCGCAACCGTCGTGGGACGGAGGAAGCACTTCAACGTGGGAGGATCTCGCTGATCAAGTGAGCAGCGAAACGGAAACGACAACAGCAGTGAACGTCACGTCCACGCTTGGCTTCAACTCCAACGACGGCTATTGGTATCAGCAAGTCACAACAGCTACGACCGTCACAGAAACGGAGACAGTAAGCACGATCTCCAGTCAACGGTTGCGCCACGACGAGTGGTATTGCTACGACGACGGAATGGGCAACGGCGGTTGTGGCGGCGGCACCAGCTATGGCGACACACAATCAACAACCACGGTTGCAGATCCCAGCGTTGTGAGCACCAACACAACAGAAGTGGTCACAACAGAGCCAGCTAACTGCTCCCAAGGTGGATGGACTGGATTCGGCGATTGGTGCATCGTTGGTAACTGGAACACCGGCTTTCCTAACAATCGCAACCAGCGTGAGGTAGTGACGTTCACTGTTCCTGATGACACAACCGTTAGCGGCGAACGGCGGCGCATCGTTATTGAAGCTGAATCGAATCTGGAATACAGCCAGTTCAACTCGAACAATCAGCACGCCGATCCCTACATCTATTTGTACGAAGATGACGACCCTGATCTTGGCGACCACACCGGCGACGCCGATGAATACACCAGAGGCTTGTTTATCGAATCCGACGACGACGGCGGGCGAGACTGCTCCGTGGGTGGTGATTCGTGGGCCTGTAACAATCCACCTGCTGACGCCGAAGACGAGGCAGAGTTTCCGAACGACACCATTGTTGGGTATGACGAACCGCGACCGGTTATTCAGAACGTAGCAAACGCGTGGGACAGTGAGATCGACAGACTCATGGAACCAGGCGACTACGCTGTCGAAGGAACGGTGTACAACGCAAACAACTCTGGCTGGTATCGACTCACGATCAGTGACGAAACAGAAGAAAGCAGTGGTTCCTGATGTATGAATACGCAGCAACGATAGATCGAGTTGTTGATGGCGACACAGTGGACGTGATCTTAGATCTCGGTTTTTCGATTCGGTACCAGGCGCGCGTTCGACTCCTGGGAATCAACACCCCGGAATCTCGCACCAGAGATAAAGCTGAGAAAGCTCTCGGGTTAGCTGCGAAAGACTACGTTGTCGATTGGTGCGAAGCCCAAGAGCAAATCAAGATTCAAACCAGTCTCGATAAGCGAGGCAAGTTCGGTCGCGTGTTGGGTCGAGTCATTGGTGACGACGATGGCTGCCTCAATGATGTGCTGGTGGACGAGGGTCACGCAGAAGTTTACGACGGTGGGAAACGGTAGAACGGGACTTACTTTTTCTTCAGGTATCTTTTTCGTGCTTTAGAAGTAAGGACGAATGGCAACCATCCGCGAATGTTGGGTGGTTCTTTACCAAACGGCGGTCGGTAGATCTGAGCGTCCTGGTCGGCAGGCAGATCAACGACGAACTCATCCAAGATTTCTTCGGTGATGTAATCCCTGCCGGATGGTGTGTCGTTGTCGTCTAGGTGATCGCGTAGACAGAGGTAGCAGACGCGGGCTTGCCCGATGAACAGATCGACGCCTGGTGGTAGATCTCGTTCTTCGTCGCAGTGGGCGCATGGATGTTCAATGGCTGGGTCGGGTGGTTCGTAGTCACCCATGCCAGGTAGATCAAAGTCATTCATCACAACAGCCTAACGTCTAGGGATACCCCTTCGTGACCAAAAAGAGAATCACCCCGCACCGAAGTGCGAGGCGACTCTTCAAAAGCTTCTGAGCTTCAAGAACAATCAGCGTACCACCTCTCCTTCTCGGCCCCAGATCGACAAGATTTCTTTGATCTCGTTGTAAACGTGAGTGAAGGAAACCCTGTATGGCTTGTCGTTTGGCTCACCGGTTTCGTACAAGCCCATGTTGTAGGTTTCCATCATCTTTTCGTAAGTCGGGAAGTGTTTGCATCGGACGATCAGGCCGTCGTACAGCTTCACTTCGAAGTAGTCGCCGCCGTTTTTGCTGGTGATCGAGACTTCGTGTTCGGATTCGTGATCGTTGACGTTGACTTTGAGGACCTCAACATTCAACCGAGCGGAGCGCTCGGCCATACGAACCATCATCTCGAAGCGGCGAATCGTTTTGTTGGTGGTTGTTGCCATGCCTTAAGTATAGGCATAGGGGAACCCCTTGCACAACTAGGTTTGGGGTATTTCTCAAACTTTCTCAAACAACGCGACAACACCAACACGGGAACCGATACCAAGAGGGACAGTTCCTCGGCCTAAAAGACAATGAAGTGCGCGCGCTATGCGAACTGGCTATAGTAGGAAATGCAGCAACTACCAAGGACAGCAACCACCAACCAGAAGAACGAACACGTTCATACGGCGTCCCTGGCAACGTGCAGGGATCAGTGTGGCGTACAAATAGACTGGCACCCGTCAGTCTCCAACAACCAACCCATAGGAGGTTGACATGACCATACACTCGTTGATGAGTGCAGCAGAAGCACAACGACTGCTGGACGAACACAACACTCGGAACCGATCGGTGCGACCGAGAGTCGTAGAGGAGTACACCCGTTCGATTCTTCAAGGTCGATGGCAAGACCATTATTTGAACAAATGTTCCATTGGAACTGACGGAGTTTTAATAGACGGTCAGCATCGCTTGATAGCGATAGCTGCATCGAAGACCGCTGTTCCGTTTGGTGTTGAACGGAACGTCGATCCGAGTATCGCTGACATCATTGACCGTGGTTCACCGCGCCGAGTTGATGACCTGCCAGCACTCGCACACATTCCAAACAAGAGTCAAGTAGCAAGTGTCGCCCGTGTTTTGTTAGGTGAGCATGAGGGCTTCGCTCTCTATGACTACACCGGGCCATCGCGGTTCTCTCATCAAGAAGTTGGTGACTACATCATCAAACATGAAGATGAGATCGTGTTTGCTCAGACGTTGGTTCATCATGGTCGTCCGCTCAGGGTACAACGTAAGGCGTTGGCGATCTTCACTGTACGTGCCATGCGGAAACATCCTGAGGTGGGGCTAGCTGACTTCCTAACCGATCTGGGGACCGGCGCTGACTTGGCTATGGGTGACCCACGGTTAGCTGCTCGTCAATGGTTCATTCGTTATGGGTCTGATGGAAAGTCGCCTGACCGTAAATGGGAATCGCATTATTCGATTCTTGTGAAGGCTTTCAATAGTTGGATGAAGGGTGAAACTGAGTCGAAGTATTTCAAGGCTTGGGATCGTAACCAGCCAAACGCCGGTGGGAACTTTCCCGATATCGAGTAACTGACAGCAACCAAAACGCGAAAGGAGCCGGTCACAATCGACCGGCTCCTTCGTGGTGTTGGTTGCGAGCGTTAGATCTTGCCCACACCTTCGACTGACTGCCAGACTGACCCGAGGCCGTCGCTGGGATTCATGCCGTAGGAGGTAAGCATGAACCAGCAGTCGTTCTGGTCGCCGCCGTGGTTGGCGACCTCAATGTTGAATGTGCCGTAGTCGCTGTGGGCGCTAGAGCGGCGCACGCTGTAGTTACCGGTCGGGGCGAAGCCGACGGGTAGGTGCTTGACGATGCGCTGAAGTGCATCGTTCGGACCGGAGCCGCCGACTGCGACGGTGAAGGTGGTGGATACTGACATAATGACCTCCTGGGGTCGTGGTTGCTGTCACCAACAACCATAACAGCCTGGGGAACCCCTTGCACGTTATTTCCAAAATAATCTAGGTTCGTTACGAATGTGTGACGCTACATAGCGCTCAAAGCGCCAACGAGTAGGGTCGTCATCATTCCGTAACGGAGGATTTGAATGACTGATCCCGGCTTTGAACGCACCATCGGCAAAGCGCGACCAACCTCAACAGACTTCATGGAGGTCGGCACGTCTGGCCTCATCCAGTATGGAGGCAAAGTCGAAGAAGATTTTTTGCGTCAGCTTCAAGGCCGACGCGGCGTCGCCAACTATCGCGAGATGGCAGACAACGACCCAGTAGTCGGAGCGATCCTCCACGCCATCGAAATGCTGATGCGAACCGTTGACTGGTCGGTTGACGCATCAGATGTGAACGATGAGCAAGCAGTCGGCTACGCAGAATTCGTGGCGACGTGTATGCAAGACATGAGTCACTCATGGGACGACACCATCTCCTCGATCCTGTCATTCCTCACCTACGGCTTTTCGGTCCACGAAATCGTTTACAAGCGACGCGAAGGACCAGAATCGAAAACGCCATCTAAGTTCGAGGACGGTTTGATCGGTTGGAAAAAACTTCCCATCAGAGGCCAGTCCACGATTTGGGATTGGGCCATCGACCCTAACGGTGGCATCAACGGAGTGACCCAACAACAAATGTTGGGTGAGACGTTCGGTCGAGACAACGTGTTCATTCCAATCGAAAAAATGTTGCTGTTTCGTACCACCACGAAATACAACGATCCTCGTGGTCGTTCCATTCTGCGAAATGCTTTCATGCCGTGGTACTACAAAACCAAGATCCAAGAGATCGAAGCGATCGGCATTGAACGTGACCTGGCTGGTCTGCCGGTCGCAATGGTTCCACCACAGTTATTGAGCGACAACGCCACGTCAGCGGAAAGCGCAGCACTCGACGCAATCAAGCAACTCGTCAGAAACATTAAACGTGATGAGCAAGAAGGCATCGTGTTTCCGTTGGCTTACGATCCTGACACTGGCAACCTGGCCTACGATCTGAAACTGCTTTCGACAGGTGGGCGACGCCAGTTCGACACGAACGCAATCATTCAACGCTACGACCAACGAATCTCAATGTCGGTTCTTGCTGACTTCATTCTCCTCGGCCACCAGGCCACGGGAACACAAGCGCTGTCGGTGTCGAAGATTCAGTTGTTCCTCGATTCGTTGTCGGCGTGGCTTGGCGCTATCGCCGAGGTGTTCAATCAGCATGGAGTTCCGCGGCTTATGAGAATCAACGGGTTCGATATAAGGAAATCGCCGTCCATTAACTTCCAGTCACCGGACAACGTGGATCTTGCTGCTTTGGGTACGTTCGTTCAACAGCTTGCTGGTGCTGGTGCGCCGTTGTTCCCTGACGAGGATTTGGAAGGCTATCTGCGTGAGGCGGCTGGTTTGCCTCGGGTGATGTCTGAGGAAGTGTGACACGTACCGCTGTCTTAGTCACGGCTGGTGTTCGTAAGGCCGAACGGTTCCCGGTTTCGCGGAAACGGAAGCCGGGTCTGCCAGCGCATCGACCTGCGGGAGTTAATCGTTTAACGGTCAACGAAAAAGAGTATGCAGATGCCGTCGAGTTGGCATGGAATCGCATCCCAAGCGGTGTCATAGAGGAACAATGGATGAAACCAAACGGGGGCGACAGTCTCGGTGGGGTTGTCGAGGCGTTCTTACCGTATGAACAGTTCTTAGGCGAACTCACTTTGTGGCAGGTTGATCAGTCTGGTGCAGCGATGTTCAACGAGATTAAGCGCGAAGTTGCTGCTCAATGGAAAACATTTGAAAAAGCGACACCATCACAAACAGCGTTAGCGATGAAGTTCAATCGTGCGTCACCGATGGCGACGGCTTACGCATCGCTATCTGCTGGCAACATGGTGCGCGACATGATCGACAGTCAGGTTCGGTCGGTTCGTAGTGTTGTGACACGCGCATTCAATGAAGGGTTGACGAGACAGCAGACTTCACGAAACCTGATTCAGATTTTGAATGAGATACCGACACCGAAAGGAGCGATTGCCGGGAATTATGCGGTCGGCCACATGTTCGGGAATGCGACGAAAGGTCTGACGGTTCGATACGCGGACGCGGTAGTGAATCGAGCATCGAGACTTGTTCGCCAAAATCCTGATATTTCCCCAGTCGATTTGAAACGAAAAGCTGATCAGTATGGTGCGAAGCTGAGAAGATCGCGGGCGCGAACGATTGCTCGTACTGAGATGATGCGTGCGTCTAACCAGGGACGACTGCAAGGCATGTGGCAAGCCGCGGATCAGGGTTTGGTTAATCCTACCCTCGCAAAAAAACAGTGGGTCACATCGTCGTTTGACGTGTGTCCGATTTGTGTTCCGTTGAACGGTGTGACGGTTGGGATACGTGATTCGTTTGGTCCGCCGGGTCAGGCTCCTCCGGCGCATCCGAATTGTCGTTGTGTGGTGCGTATGTTGCCTGATCCGATGACGTTTGGTTTGCCGACTACGACTGGGACGGGTCAGACGGGTAGTCCAATGCAGTTCGTGCGGCCTTCTAAGCCAGGACTCAAAATTGAGGATCTGGCACTCAGTCCGGGTGTCGTAGCTCAACCAGGCGCGGTGGTGGGCCGGCCAGGGGCGCGTGGTGCGCTCATTGGCGACGATGTTGTTGAGCCAGTTGGCCCGCGTCCTCCTCCAAGCGACGCTAGTTCTCGGATGGTGCGACGCTACGACGAAGATCTGGACGGTCCCGGTGAAGAAGTCGATCTGCTTGAATTTTTTACTGGCGACAATGCGCGAGATGATCGACTGGAAGCCTTATTAGATGCAGATAACTGGGAGCGTCACATGAACGACGTTCTCTTTGACGACGTTTTTGATGCTGGCAAACAGATACCGCAGCTTCAAGCCACGCTCCAACAGGTAAAACATTTGAGCTACAACGACGAAGCGGTAACGGTTTATCGTGCAGGGGCAATTTCAGCGGAGAATGTTGGCGCGCATTCTCGTTTCGCTTCAACGTCACGCTCACGACGTACCGCTCAAAACTTTTCAGATACCCGTGGCTATGGAGATGTTGTTGAATATCACTTACAGCCGGGTGACATCGCAGCAGACTTAGAGAAGCTCGGTGGAACCGCGCTGAATTGGCAGGAAGCGGAAGTCATGGTCGATGGAGCGACCTTACTTCGCCGTATTGCTAGCTCTGCGGATGACGTTGCTCCTTCGCGTGTAATGCCAGTGGCTCCCGAAATTATTGACTCACAGGCGACGCGTGCTGGGAATGTATCTGGTGGATTCGATCTGCCTGACACAGCGCAAGCCAAAGAAACAGTCGGCGTGGTGTTGGGAGCGATGGACGACGCTGGCTATGTCGTGTCGCAGCCGCTTCCTACTGGCAACGTCAAAGTCAAGTTTCTCAAAAAAACCCCTAATCACGAAGAAGGCGGATCATTTACCGCGGCCGGAAAAATAGCGAAGCCACGTCGCCCGAAAGCCAACGCCACACCAGCGCAGGTTGAGGCGTACAACGAAAAGGCGCGTGCGTGGATGGACAAAGGTGGTATTGAACCGATCATTGAGGTTCGTACCGCCAAGGATGTCACGGTTGGCTCAATGCAGAACGTAGCGACTCACGAGATCGGTCATCGGCTCGACAAAGTGGTTCGTAACAAACAAGTGACGAGGGCACGCTATGTCGATGGAGTCCGTGAGGAGTTCACAGAGACAGTTCCGAAGCTCGATGGGTGGCACACAGAAAAGACCATGAAAGCTGCCGTGGATGCTGTTAAGGACAAAGCAAGTGCTACTGGGACTCCGATTGCAAATCTTGCAACTGGGAATTTGAGAGTTGACGTTGGCGATGTGTTCCAAGCCTTGAAAATCACTGATTTGAAAGTCGCTGATGATGTAAGCGCTGAGATGCTGGCGTTCATGCAAGCAGCCGGTCGGAGTGAAGCGCTGGCAGAGTTACGCAATATTACGAGCAAGATCAAAGGAGCGGCGGGGTACGGTCGCTACGTCACATCGCCAAAGGAGATTTGGGCGAGAGCGTTCAACCAGTATTTCACGATGAACAATGGATCGAGAGAAGCAATAGAGGACATGCTCGAACAGATCAGTAAGCCATTGTGGACGGATGCGCTGGGAGACACAGCCGCAACAACGGAACAGGTCTGGTACGGTTTCCAATGGCGTCAAGACGAGTTTGAGGAACTGATTCAGCCTCATGTTGAGAATGTTCTACGCATGATGGGAGTGATTGAATGAGTGTGTTCGACGAGATTGCTGCACTCGGTTTCAAGTTCGATATTTGTTATGACGATGATGACGAGCCGGTTACTGGTGACACTGAAGAAGCTCAACTAATGCGCGTCGCCGTCAATGACATCAGTCCTCCTTTGCCGGGTTTAGATGTTGATGAATGGGTGGCTCGGGATTAGTTGCTGTCGCTCTGGGGTAGCCTTTCGCAGCCCTAACCTGTGTGAATCAGGCGCTCACCACCACGGCTACGGTGTCGTAGCGGTTCATCATGAAGGTTTGGGTTTTAAGCTCGTTGGATATGGGGTGTGCTTGGTTGTCTCTTAGGCTCCAGCCTTGTCGTTCAAGCTCTACGTTGCAGTAGGTAATGCCTGTTGATCCTCCGTAGGTGTTTGGTTGGGTGGTATCGGTTACGACCCAAGATGAGATACCAACCGATCCGTCTTTGACCTCAGTATGGATGATCACATCACCCTCGGTTAGATCTTCAACGGTTCGCATTTCGATATTGCTTTGGTTTGTTGTTAACACTGACATTTTGACAGTTCCTCCTGTTTGGTTTTGATTGCTGTCGTGCCTTGCCAGGTCTTGCTCCTGGCTGCCGGTCCTTAGCCGACTCAAGGCTCCTTGTGGTCTTGCGGTTAGGTGCTTCGGCTCATGCGCTCTGCTCTGCGTGGTTTGCTGCGAGGCCTGTTGCCAGGTGGGTGAGGAAGTGGTGTACGTCGCCGTTGTGGAAGTCGATCTTGCGGATGATGGCTGCGATTTTGGTTTGCTCGTCGCTGCTCGCTGCGAAGATGTGCTCGATCACTATGTCGGTGGTGATGAAGTGCACGTCGCCGTTTGGGGCTTCTACTTCGTAGAGGCGGTCGTTCAGACCTTTTTCTGCGAAGAAGGTTTTGAGGTAAGTGGTTGTTGCCATGCCCCCACTATACACGCAGGGGTGCCCCTTGCAACTGAATGTGGGGTATTTCTCCAAATTCTTTTCACCAAATAGATACATGGGGTAGGGGTACCAGCGCGGCTACCATGCCAGATGTCTGCATTCGGAGGCGTTATGGCGCAATCAACTAAGCTGACTGAACTCACCATCAAAGAAACGTCAGGCGTGGATCATCCCGCGCATCTGCACGAAGGCTGGATGGTTATGAAGTCAGAGGAAGATCTCGACAGCACGCTCGATCAGATTATTGAACCCGACTCCCAGGAGAACAACGTGGAACTAACTGCCACTCCAGAGGTCGAGGACGTAATTGAAGAAGCTACGGAAGTTGAAGCTGCTCCAGAAATGGAAACAGAAGCGACTCCTGTTGCCGCGTCAGTTGACGGCCCCGACCAAACAGAGGTGCAGAAGGAACTCACTGATCTTAAAAAGGAATTGGACCTAGCTAAAGAAGCGCACCGCGAACTCGTTCAAGAACGAGAATTGGAGAAAGCGGCTACCGCTTCTCACCAATGGGCAATTCTTCCTGGCTTGAATCCAGTTGACTTTGCAAAGGTCCTTGTGCGCCTTCGTGCCGCCGACCAAGAGGTCGCCAAAGAGATTGAAGAAATTCTGAGCGCTTCTAGCGTTGCACTTTCCGAGGCCGGTATTTTTACCGAGCTTGGGGCTGAAGGCGACGAAGATGGCGCGATGGATGCCTTCGGACGAATCGAGAAAGCCGCACAGGCTCTCGTCGATGCTGGCGAAGTCTCAAACATAGCTAAGGCGATCTCGGTTGTTGCCGAGCGTAACCCTTCGCTCTATGACGAATACATCAACGAAAAGAGGGGTGCCTGATGGCGGCCTACGAAGGTCAACAGTCAGCGTTCGGTGAACTTACCGCTTATGCTGATCTGTCGAGTAGTCAATACTATTTCGTGAAGCTGCAATCAGCGACTCAGGTCACTGTTTGTGCAGCGATCACGGATAAACCAATCGGGGTTCTTCAAAACAACCCGACCGCTGGGCAACAAGCAATCGTCACAACGCATGGTCTTTCAAAGATGAGCGCTGATGGCACCATTGCTGCTGGCGATGTTCTCGGCACTTCCGCCGATGGACAAGCCGACGCGATTGTTGCTGGAACCGACACCACTGTTTATGTGTGTGGTCAAGCGATTGGTGCAGCATCCGCAGGCGAAACATTCACGGCGTTTGTCAATATCACAAACGGCCGCGCGGCGTAAGGAGACTGACCAATGCCACAGCCCACCTCAACAGACGTCCACGTAGACGCGATCCTCACCAACATGAGTGTCGCCTACATGCAGGAAGCGTACGCATTCGTTTCCTCTAGGGCATTCCCACAGGTTTCGGTGAACAAGCAGACTGACAAATACTTCACGTATTCGCAGGCTGACTTTTTCCGTGACCAAGTACAACGACGTGCAGACGGAACACAGTCCGCAGGAACCGGTTACTCGCTGAGTACCGCAACCTACGCGGCTGAGGTGTTCGCACTACACAAAGACATTGGTGACCAGACTCGGGCGAACGCTGATGCGCCGCTCGACATGGACATGGATGCCACTCGATTCCTGACTCAGCAAATGCTGATTCGTCAAGAAGTCGAATGGGCTGCCTCAGCTTTCACTACTGGTATCTGGGACACTGATATCGTTCCGGGTGTCTTGTGGGATGCTGCGAACTCCACACCGATTGCGAACATCGAAACTGGCAAGAACACCGTATTGTCGGCGACCGGCTACGTGCCGAACACCGTCGTCATGAGCTACAAAGTGTTCTCCGCTTTGATGGACAACGCAGACATCATCGACCGGATCAAATACACGTCAATGGAATCAGTGAGTGAAGATCTTCTCGCTCGCTTGTTCAATGTTGACCGTGTACTGGTTATGGCTGGCACATACAACACCGCTGCTGAAGGAGCAACCGCTTCTTACAGCCAGATCGGTGACAAAGACGTGTTGCTTTGCTACACCCCGGCGAGTCCTGGCCTGATGCAACCCTCAGCGGGTTACACGATGGTTTGGAACGGAATCAGTTCCGGTATGGGTACCTCATCAGCGATCAGTCGCTTCCGTATTGAAGAACGGAAAGCTGACCGCATCGAAATTGAGGCTGCCTGGGATACGAAAATTGTTTCCTCAGCGCTCGGGTACTTCCTGAGCAACGTCACCTCGTAGACCCACCCTACGAGTAAACGCAATCAGAGGGTCGGGTCGGCACTTCCGGCCCGGCCCTCTATCTATTCGTAAGGACTGCACATGGCTAGAGTTGTTCCGCCTTATCCAGCAAGCAGGCGACAATTCGTAAATGACGTGGTGGTGACTCGTAACAACGCGATCTTTATGGGTGGCGTATTTACTTGCGGAACTGGCGGCTTTACTCTGGACAGTGTGACCGAAGGAATTCTCGACACCAGCACTCTTGGCGGTACTGGCTCAATAGTGGTCAAAGCGTTCAACGGCGTTGACAACACTGGAACGCTCGTCTATCAGCAAGCCATCGCTGAGGATGCGTCCGAAAACATCAACTATGGCAGCGGCGTAGCATGTCCTGACGGCTTGTTCGTCGAAGTGCTCGAAAGCGGCGCTGGAAATCAAACGGGCACAATTCTTGCCCACTGGAACACGTGACATGGCCCGAATAGTTCAACCGTACCCAGCCAGCAGACGACAATTCACGACTAGCCGAACGGTGACCAGCAATAGCGCTCTATTCATAGGTGGCTGTTTCACTTGTGATAGTGGAGCGGGAACGTCAGTGATCGTCAAAGCGTTTGATGGGACAGACAACACGGGAACGCTTGTCATGGAAGAAACAATTCTGACCGGTGACGCTGTGAACATGAACTACGGCAGCGGGGTATCTTGCCCTAACGGCCTGTTCGTTGAAGTCACCGCGGTAAGTCTCGGCACACAACAGGGCACCATTTTTGCTCACTGGAACGCATAGGAGAACCATGCCAAGTATCCCTCCCCCATACGCTGCGACTGTCGCTGCGGTAGCTGACGTTGACATTGCCATATTCGATGGCGATTGCATCTTTTTTGGTGGCTGCTTCACCTCGACCGGTGCGAAGACCATCAAAATCTATGACAACAACGCAACAGCGAGCGGTGACCTGATTTACCAAGTGACGTTGGCCGCTAACGAATCGGCGAACTATCGAATCCCCGGCGGAGTGAGTTGCACCACCGGAATTTATGTTGATTTGAGTGGCGCTGGAACTCACGTCGGATCGGTGTTCTACGGCGCATGACTTGGACCTATTCCGGTGATCCGGCAACTAACGCTCGCGATTCAATTCGTTTCCTGACGGGCGACACGGACACGAACGATCAACTCATCAACGATGAGGAAATCGCTTGGACAAATAATCAGGTCACTGGTTCTGACTCCGCCACAACGGCTCTCTACGAGTCGTCGTATCGGGTGATGGTAGCTATAGCGTCGAAGTTCAGTCGCCTCGCAGATCAAGCCGTGGGGGATCTGAAGGTTGACATGTTCCAGAAGGCGACGAACGCCAGGGAACAAGCCAAGCTCCTCTACCAGCAAGCGTCACGGGAGGGCAATACTCCAACTCCGTACGCTGGCGGCATCACAGTTTCCGACAAAGCGATAGATGAGGACAACAGCAACATCGTTCAGCCATTCTTCTCTCGTGGGCAGTGGACAAACAATCGTGGCGGTGCTGACGAGGTGATCAGCAATTACGGCGCTGGATCGGTTGACTGATGGCAGCCCAATCACAACAGTTCATGACTGACCTGAAAGTCAACATGACACCGGACACAGTAGAAATTCGTACCACGTCCACAGTCAATGACTACGGTGAGCGAACCTACACCGGCGGAGCTACCACGTACGACGCCTACATTCTTCGTGTGGAGGAAGCTCGCCGGACTGCTGACGAGAATCTCGTGGACGTGGATTACATCGCTTACATACCGAACGCGACGATAGCGGTTGACACGGATAGCCAAATCACGTTGCCGTCACCGATATCGGAGACACGACCAATCGTTCGCGTGAACACGAAACGTGATCCGTTAGGCCAAGTCGCCCAAGTTGTTTATGTCGGCACGAAATCGAAAAAGGGTTGATATGGCGTCCGGCCCGATCAGGCATGACCTAACAGGCGTCCAAGAAGTCATCGACGAGTTAAGCAAAGCGAAGATCGACGCTGACCTAGCAATGCTCAGAGCGGTAGAAACTGCGATTGTCGATATCGCTGGTCAGGCCGACGAAATGGTGCCTGTAGACGAAGGCCCTTTGAGAGCAAGCCAGGACATTAGCCATCCGAAACGACAAGGCGACACTATCGAAGCGTCAATCAGCTACGGCGGTCCCAGTGCCCCGTATGCGCTCGTTCAGCACGAGAACATGAAGCTGTGGCATCCACCTAAGCCACCAGGAAAACGAAAGGTAGGAGGCCGTTCAGGGTCAGGCCCAACACAACCAGGCGACACAACATTTGGTGGCCCCAAATATCTTGAATACCCATTCGATCAAGAGACCCAAAACTGGCCCGAAGGTTTCGTTAGCCGACTCGTTGCCGCTGGCATGGATCTACTGAGGAAGTGACATGGCTTTCTTACCTGAGATCGGCACGTACCTTGTCGCCAATGTGACTCACACCACACTGGTGTTGGGTACCAACTTGTTTCTTGGTCGCCTACCTGAGACACCTGACACCTGTGTCGGCATCATCGAGACAGGCGGACAGAGCGCAGTTGAGGCGATGGGTGGGTCGTCGCTCCCGGCGTACACACGGCCACGAGTCCAAACCATTATTCGTGCTGCCGCCTATTCCGATGCGTCAGGACTTGCCGAAGATATCTACAAAAAGATGCAGCTAATCGACAACGAATCTCTGTCAGGCGTGCGGTATCTGCGCGCTGACGGAATCCAATCACCGTTCTACCTGGAACGTGACGGACAAGAACGAGCAGTTTTCTCGTGCAACTACCAGACCCTCAGAGTCCTAACGTAATTGACGCCTACGCGGAGGCGGCCCGGATACCGGAGCACTTGCGCGATACCCGTACCAACATTCGTTGCGGGTGGTGCAGCAAAAAACTTGCGTTGATGGTGAGTTCGCCTTGGCGTATTCAATGTCCACGCTGCAAAGAAGTTAATGAATCGGGATCGTATTAGCAGAAAGAATGACCCAGCAAATTTCTCTACAGTGAGGGGAGTGTGCACCGCGCTTCGGATGGGTCGGTGTTCACGTCGCTTGCTTGGACTCCGAGTTCTTCGATGACCGGAAGGATCGCGTCTCGGGCTTCCTCGAACTTCGCTGTCCACTTGGCGATCAAGGCTTGACCTTCGGCTCGCAGTTCGTTGGATTTTGCGACCGTCTCTGGGCTGAGGATTCCAGGGGTGTATGCGGATCTGTTGCTCGCCTTTGGGAACAGCAAGTCGTGTGCCCGGTTGATCATCGCCACTCCTCCGCTGATGCGCTCGAAGTTGCGGTTGAAAGCCTTGAACTCTGGAGCCTTGCGAAGCGCTGCTTGTGTTTGCTTGCGAGCTTTCATATCTGCGTCTTGCTTGTTGGTGCCGTTGGTGTATTCGACCGGGGCGTCTGGGTAGCAGACGGTGCAGAGGATCGAGCCGTATTCGTTGATGGCGGCTTCGATGTCCAAGCCGGACAGATCAGTCAACCATACGAAGGTTGTTGCGACTGAGTTCCAGCCGTTCGTCATCCGGTTGCAGGTTGAGCAGTGCATGGAGGAGTGGATGTGGCCGCCGGGTACCAAGAAGAAGCGGTCCCAGCCGGTGTAGGCGCTGTTGGCTTCTTCGTAGAGGGCGCTTGCTCCGTCGAAGGCTGCTTGTACTTGGGTGGTGTCCCATCCGTACTTTGCTGCTTTGCGGAGTTCGTTGTATGCCTTTGCTTTTACGCCGTATGTTTCAGAGATTGCTTTGTCAGTCGCAACTTCTGGGGCTTCTGCTCTGGTGGCGGTGGTTTCCATACCCCCATTATACACACAGGGGCACCCCTGGCAACCTAATTCGTTACATTTCTCTAAATTCTTTTGTCGGCTACCCTGGAGAGATGACCGCCGACATTTCCAAAGCAGAAACAAAACGCGAAGATGGCGAGGACTTCCCCGCCGCCGCATTCGCCTACGTCCCAGACCCAGAAAAAACATCCACCTGGAAACTCCGTCTGTGGGACAACCTCGAAGAACGAGAAACACCGACCCAAGTTGGGCGCGCTGTCGCAGCACTCAGCCCAGGAGGATTCATGGGAAACCGTGTTCAGCTACCGAGCGATGCCATCGCTGGCGTGAAACGCAAAGTCCTCGCCGCATGGAAACGCGTCCACGACGAAAACGAAAAACCTCCATCGGTACTCACGAAAGGGTACGGCTGGGATCGAGAAGAAAAAGACTACGGCAACACTGCTGGCGGCGAAGACGCGATGACACATCTCCTCATGGCGTACCGCCTCATGCTCGATCATCCAGAGTGCGCGCCGTTACTGGCACCGCTTATGGAAATCGTCCACATGAAAGAAGCGATCATGTTGGAGAACATCGACGAAGCCCCGATCCTGATTCCGATGGAAATGGCTGACGACGAACCTAGGTACCGTCGCTCAATGCGTAAAGTGATTCGGCTTGAAGATGGTCAGTATTGCGTTCGTTCTGAAACGGGTCGCTCGTTTGGTTGCTACGCGACCTCAGAAATGGCGGAAGCTCGACTCGCTCAAATCGAATCGTTCGCTGATCGGCGCGTCACGAACGCCGCAGACAAAGAACTCGGCGGCTGGCACGACTCACTCCACAATCAGGAAACCATCACTGAGGGTATGGCTGTTTGCCACGACGTGATCGAAGACGAAATGGAAGCTCGTACGCGTTCGCTAGCAATGGTGAAAGCGATGAGCGGTTCGTTGCCGGTTGCGAAAGCTGATGAGCAACGATTCACTCTCGCCCCGGTTTATGTCCCAGGAATAGAAGACGCTCACGGCGAATTTACTGACGACGACACGTTGCAGAAAGCGTTGTGGGATTGGATGCGTTCGGGTGACCGGACGATCTATCTCCAGCACTCCGAGAAAGCTGCGGGTGAAATGGTCGAAATGTTGACGTGGCCCATGCCGATCGAAACAGCGTTGGCGGTTCCCGGTGAAGGCGTCACCAAATATGCGTTCCCAGCTAACACTCCTTTTATGGGTGTGATTTGGGAGCCGTGGGCTTGGGACATGGTGAAGGCCGGTGAGTTGCGTGGCTACTCGATTGGTGGCAAGGCGCAACGTATGGAAGCTGATCTCCCAGAGTACGCTTTGGTGTAGACGCGAAAGAGCCGCCCCCGAAGGAGCGGCCCGTTCGATTGTTTCTATAGTGTGGATCAGGCTGTCACCTCCTGTTGTTGGTAGCGAGACGACCATCGAGCTACGACACCGGTGCCGTTCTCGCGGTGGTGCTTGTCTTGGAATGGTCGCATCTCGCAGACAAAGCTGGAACCGTTAAACCACATGCGTCGTGGGCGGTCGAAGCGAAGCCAGTTGTGTTCGGATCGAACAAAGGAGTAGATGTTGTCGTCCCACTTTTGTGAGAGCGGCAGGTCGTACTGCTGTTCGATATAGATGCCAGCCTGATTCATGTAGACGATGAGATCTTCTTTGCTGCTGATGACCTCGCCGCCGCCGGTCGGTGTAGTGATATTCATGTCAGTTGACCTCCAGTTGGATAATTTGTCCGACGCTCCAAACGGGGTAGTGGTGCTGCCCGTTTTCGTGACGAAAGGTCACATCGACGGCCCTTGGCGCGTGGCCCCCGTCTGCTACCTCGGCTGGCTTGACGACTGTCCAGATTTCGTCTCCGATGCCTGAATTGAATAGCTTCCTGTCGCCGGTTGTGAGGTGCTGAGCCTCTTTGTAGAACTTGCCGTCAATTTCGACGAGGTTCGGATCGGTCATGTTCATGTCAGTTGACCTCCTTGACCTTGAATCGAAGTCCACGGCCTTTGGTCGCATAGAGCCGAAACCTCTGGTCGTTCTCAAGAGTAAGCATGACGGAGCCACGCATCGGCCAGCGGTTAGCAACTCGCATCGCTACGACTGGCGAGTTGACGTGATCCCCGTTTGGACGACCTTTAATGCACATGGCACGTCCGGCCAAGGTGCGAAGGCGCTCATGGAACCATTTGTCAGCACCACGGCGTACCGCCTCGCTGGCTACCTCGTCAGGGTGAGTGATTCTCATATCAGTTCTCCTATTGTGCGGGCGGTCCAGAGGATTAGGTCAACAACTGTTCTTTGGACTGCCAAGTTTGTGAAGGGTGCTGCTGCCATGACTATAAGTATACACGTAGGGGCACCCCTTGCACGTGGAATAGGGGTATTTTCCCAAATTCTTTTGGGACCGTTACACAGAGCTACAACTACGTTCCGACTACACTTCGAGCCAGTGACCTTTGTGTCCAGTGTCCTTTGTGGCCGGTCCCTTGGCCGCGCCATTCTCAAACAGGAGGCGCAATGCCAAAATACACAGTGACCGGCGGTGAGGACGGGCAGTCCGGCATCGAAGTCGCAGGCAAACGATATGAGCCTGGCGCATCGCTCGACATGCCAACCAAAAAAGCTGAATGGCTCGTAGACATCGGCATCCTGGTAGCTGCCAGTGGTAAAGCACCGATCGCACCTGAAATCGAGGAGGAATAATGCCGACGTTCATTCACGGCAAAGGAACCAAAACCTATATCGACGAGTTCGATCTCAGCGATTATTTCAACGCAGCCGACAGCACCTTCTCAGTTGAGACAGCCGATACAACTGCCTTCGGAGCATCATCAAGATCTTTTCTCCCCGGCCTCCAGACCGCAACAATGGGGCTGACCGGTCTTTGGTCCCAAGATGCCACGACAGGCTCAGACGTAGTTCTCGAAGCTCTACTCGCCAACGCTGTTAGCCCACTGAGCACCGTCGCAATCGCAGCAGGAACGATCGGCAACAAAGCGATCCTCATGCAATCCGACGAACTCACGTATTCGATTTCGTCACCGGTCGCTGATGTCGTTTCGGTTTCCGCAGATTTCCAAGCAACAACGGACGGCACAAGCAACCTCACATATTCCGGGCAAAGCGGTGTTCAGCTAACAACCGGAGCTTCAATCGCCTACGGGGCGCTAGGACATTTGGCAGCAGTCGATAACGCGGCGTCAAGTGCTAACGGCGGGTTCGCTATCTTGCACGTTCCGGTCAACACGGTTGGCGGTGGCGTCACAACGATCAAAGTTCAGCACTCGGCAGACGACATCACGTACGCCGACCTGATCACGTTCACAACGGTTGCGGCTTCGACCACGACCAGTGAGTTAAAAGCGGTGTCCGGCACCGTTAATCGTTACCTGCGTGCCACGGCAAGCACCGCAGGCTCATCCGGGGCGATTACATACATGTTGTCGTTCGCTAGGTTCTGAGGAGGACCAAGATATGCCTACATTTGTACATGGTAAAAGTGTTGACTTTGAGCTTGACGATACAGCAGGCACAAGTCGCTCACTTTCAGACACACTCAACTCAGTGGACTTTCCTGAAGTAACGGAAACCGCAGATACTACGGCCTTCGGATCGTCGTCAAGAAGTTTCATTGTCGGCTTGGAGTCGGCGTCTTTCTCGATTTCGGGTCTGTGGGATGCAACCGTTGACGGTTACATCAAAGGCGGAACTGAACCAACGTCACGCTCGTTTATTTACGGGCCAGCAGGTTCAACTGGTGGCAACATCAAATACACCGGCGAAGCCATCCTGACGAACTATTCGATTTCGTCGCCAGTCGGTGATGTCGTCACCTATTCCTGTGACCTTCAAGTCACCGGTGCGGTAACCCGCGGAACGTACTAGATCCCAACAAACAAGGAGTGACCCCTGTGTCCAGACTTGCAGAACAAATAAGAGCCGCTCACGATGTGAGCAGCGAACTTCACGAGATCCCCGAATGGGAGGTCACGTTGGAGCTTCGCTCCATGTCGGCGCGTCAACGAGCCGCGTTTGCTTCCAGCGTGGATTTCACAGCAGATGGCGAAGTACAAATGGATGGCAACCGCGTCGAACTGATGTGGGGCACCGTCATTCAGTCGTGCTGCTTCGATCCCGACAACGGGGAACGAGTATTCACCGAAGAAGATATCGAATGGATGATGGAAGAAAAAAACGCCAACGTCGTTGATTCGTTAGCTAACGCTTGCCTAGCGGTGTCCGGCATGGGTGCAGACTCGGACGGTGACGCGGGAAAAGATTTCTCGGGTTCCGAGATAGCCGAGGACGAATTACCCCTGAGCGAAGATTCTATTTCCAGTTAGCAAGAGAGCTTGGTATGACCGTTAGTGAACTCCTAGATCGGATGAGTGCGAGTGAATTAACGGAATGGGCTGCCTTGTATGCGTTGGAAAATAGTGAACGTGAGCAGGCAAGCAATCGCGCTCGCGCTAAAGCGAAGATGCGCTGATGACTAACGTAGGAAATATTGGTGTCAGGATATTCCTGAACGACAAACTGACTCCGGCGCTGCGTAAGGCAGGGGCCTCGGTTAAGAAGTTCGGGAATCTCACCGATCAGCAAATGGATCGCGTCCAGAAGGCGTCCCAGAAGCTCGACAAGTTCGGCAAATCGGCGACCAAGATGGGTCGCCAAATGTCAATGAAGATGACATTGCCGATGGTGGGCGCGGGTGCGGCGGCTTTCAAACTTGCTAAGGACTTCGAGTCGTCAATGACGAAGATCGAAAGTTTGGTTGGTAAGTCCAGTGAAGAAGTCGCAGGTTTGACGGAAAGCGTTTTGAGTCTGGCTGGCACCACGGCACGCGCTCCCCAAGAACTCGCTGACGCCATGTTCTTCATTACGTCCGCGGGTATCGACGCGGCTGACGCGGCAGGGGTGTTGGAAGCGTCAGCGAAAGCTGCTGCGATTGGTCTTGGTGACACGGCAACGATCGCGGACCTAGCCACCTCCGCCATGAATGCTTACGGCAAAGAAAACTTGAGTGCCTCCAACGCAACTGACGTAATGGTGTCAGCCGTTCGTGAGGGCAAGCTCGAAGCATCCGAACTCGCTGGCTCAATGGGTCGCGTACTCCCAATCGCTTCTGCGATGGGTGTCAGTTTCAACGAGGTCGGTGCGGCGTTCGCCTCACTTTCTCGTACTGGTACGAATGCGGCTGAGGCAGCTACCCAGGTTCGCGGGATAATGACTTCGTTGCTGCGCCCAACGAAAATGGCTGAGGAAGCCCTCACCGAGATGGGGTTGTCTTCGGAGGGGTTACGCACCCAAATCAAAGAACAAGGGCTGCTATCGACGCTGAAGACGTTAGCTGACGAGTTTGACGGTAACGCTGCTGCGTCCGCGTCCGTATTCGGCAACGTGCGTGCCTTGTCTGGTGTCATGGACCTTATGGGCAAAAACGTTGCCGGTACTGAGAAGATATTTGCGAGCATGAACGACACACTTGGCGCTACTGATAAAGCGTTTGCTGTGGCCTCGGATACAACTGAGTTCAAAATGAATCAGGCGATCTCCGAATTTAAGGTTGCGATGATCGCTATCGGCCAAGAAATTATTCCGGTTGTGTTGCCGATCATTCAGAAACTCGCTGCGTTTATTGGCAAGGTCGTGAAGGCGTTCTCGAATCTGTCTGGGCCAATGAAAACAGCGATTGTGGTTGTGGCGTTACTCGTCGCAGCGCTTGGCCCATTACTGATGATCGCTGGCATGGTCGCCTCGGCGGCTGGTGCGATGGGTGTCGCTGTCACTGCGATGCTTGGTCCGATCGGTTTGGCTATCGTTGCGGTCGGGGCTTTGGTATTTATCTTTGCGAAGCTAACTTCAGTTGATAAAGAAGCCCAAGCACGCCAAGAAGCGTTAAGTGCTGAGTTCAAAGCTGCCGGTGATCCGTTACAAAACCTGACCACCAAAACGGAAGCGCTAGTCAGCGAATACGAAAGCCTCAAAGGAGCGATGGAAGAAGTCACTCCAGCAGTCGAGGGGTTCATTGGCGCAAATGTTTTGCTCGCTGAGCTAATGGATAGGGATGTTGGGACCGCGTTCGAAAAGTTGGCTCTTAACGCTGAGACGGTAGAGGAAGCTGTCAAGGATGGCACCGATGAGTTCCAGCGCATGGCGAAACAGGCGGGGTATACAGGCACGACTCAGAAAGATTTGGCAAAAAAACTTCGCACCGTAACAGGCGAAGCGCGAAATGTAATGAAGGCCATCGCACTGAAGCTAGAGCAAGACAAACTGTCGGTAGCTGAAGCCAAAAAAATTCTTCAGTCGTTAGACGAAACCGCTGACGCCTACGACGACAACACAGAAGCAGTCAACAAGACTTCCAAAGCGTATTTCGAGAACAGCGAAGAAATGACGAGGGCCGCGAATATTCTCGGCGTCGATGTTGTCGAAGCAGCCAAGGCCGCAGCTAAAGAAAGCGGCAATTACGGCGAAGAACAGCACAAGTTGAATCAGGAAATAGAAGAAGCGGTCAAGGCGCTCCGAACAGTCCGAGGCGGCTTCGAAGCTGCCGATGCTGCGATGTTTGGAATGACGGGCAGTATCGAAGAAGCAACAGCCGCGGCGGCAGAGCAAGTAGAGGAAATAGAAAAGGTTGCGAAAACCTGGGAAGAATTAGTCGAGGTTGCTGACAAAAAGGCTCTGTATTTCCAACTGGAGTTAGACACCACCGGCCTGTATGAGCAACTGAACGACGCTATGAATGCGATCGTTGATTTGGGTTCGATGATGCCGGGCGGCGATTCGGCGATGCTTGATGAGCAGTTAGCAATTTCGCGGCGCATTTCAGCCGAACTTGTT
>Ga0315316_10000363_pt1 | contig 29779 bp, 19 predicted proteins | sample M160m3416metaG_FD_203702 | JGI IMG/M metagenome (GOLD analysis project Ga0315316, IMG submission 203702) | Ammonia-oxidizing marine archaeal communities from Monterey Bay, California, United States - M1 60m 3416 | ecosystem: Environmental > Aquatic > Marine > Intertidal zone | place: USA... | reverse complement strand
ACACCCCTTCAAGGGCCGGGCGCGGCGATACCGTCGATCGCCAGAGCGAACGTCGCAGCACGCCATCTCGACTTGGAGCCAGCCACCGTCGCCGGTGCACGCGTTCCCGACCCACCCGGCCACGCTCACGAGGCCGGCGTCGAGCAGCGCCGATTCGACGCCGGCAATCTCGAAGCCCACGAACAGCGAAGGGACGAGCCAGGGCATCGCTCAGTTGAACGGCCAGAGGCCGGATAGGAATTTCAAGCTGCGCTCTCCGCTCCACCGAAACTGGGCATTCTGAGAAAAACCGCCCTGCCCGGGGTCGTCAATCCCTTCCTGGCTTCGTGTTCCCAGCGGTTGCTCTCCTCGGAGTGCGCACCGGGCTAGACGCATGCATTCCAGGCTCGGTCGGGCAGGCCCCCGTCGACGGATCCTGATGAGCGAGTCCGAGTTCCACGCGTGGGTGGAGCCCTATCCGCGAGACGAGCGGCAGCTCGGCATGCTTGCGCCACCCGCTCTAACTCAAACTCCGCAGATCGCAGCCCTGGTGCTGTTGCGATGAGGCTCCATGCTGCGAAGATGGGTGTCCGATTCGCCCTCCGCCTTGGCTTCCCCGACCCGCTCGAAGCCGGCGAGCTGAAGGTCGAGCGAGATCAGGCTAAAAACGATCAAACCGCTGCGGCCGCGTGAGCATCGTTGTATCAATGCTCTTCCGTTTCCCTATTGATCCGACCTCATCCGCGGATCGCTTCCGGAGGCCACCCATGTCCGCTGATACCGAAGACGAACCGATCTGGAAGTCTCGCCCGGGCGAGATGTTCGCCGCCGTGGTCGGGACCGAGCCGATCAACGACTTCATCCACCTCTCCGAAGGGCTTTCGAACAGCTTTCTGATCACGACCAACGAGGGGAACATCATCGTCAATACGGGGATGTTCTTCGAGGCACCCTACCATCGTGACAGCTACCGCGCGGTCAGCGACGCGCCCACCCGATACATCATCTTCACCCAGGGACACGTCGACCATGTCGGGGGGACCGATGTCCTTCGCGACGAGACGACCCAGGTGATCGCCCACTCGGGCAACGCGGAGCATCAGGACTACGAGAACCGGCTGATGAAGTTCCGCGGTTCGAGATCGGGGTTCGCGTTCATGAAGAAGAACGGGGCGACGGTCCGCCAGGCCGCAACCGACTACGGAGAGCTCCCGGCGCAGGCCCGGCCCACACCGGAAATCACCTTCGACGACGAATACGAGTTCACCCTCGGCGGTCTGCGCGTGCAGTTGATCGGCGTGAAGGGCGCCGAGACGAACGACTCGTTGATCATCTGGCTGCCGGATCACGAGATCTGTTTCGTCGGGAACCTCTTCGGCTGCCTGATCGGGCACATCCCGAACCTCGTGACGATTCGCGGCGATCGCTATCGCGACGCGCTGACCTGCGCGGCTGCCTGCGACGTCGTCGCCGACCTGCAACCGAAGCTCCTGCTGCCCGGGCATCATGGACCGATCGAAGGCAAGGCGCTGATCCAGCGCGAGCTGGCACGGATTCGGGACGCGACCCTCTACGTGCACGACGAGACGGTGAAGGGCATGAACGAAGGGAAGGATCTCTTCACCCTCAAGCAGGAGATCCAGCTTCCCCCGGAGCTCGAGATCGGCCAGGGCTACGGGACGGTCCGCTGGGACGTACAGGCAATCTGGGAGCACTACGCCGGTTGGTTCCAGCATGAGTCGACGACCGAGCTCTACTCCGTCCCCCAGCGCGCGATTCACCGCGACCTGATCGAACTCGCCGGAGGACAGGACGCGATCGTCGATCGCGCCCGGGAGCGCTTCGAGGTCGGTGACCGCGAAGAGGCGCTCCACCTGCTCGACGTGCTCTTCTCGCAGGAACGGCCGACCGCCGCGGCGCTCGAGCTCGGGGTCGAGATCCACGAGGCGCTCCAGCCCGAGAGCGCGAACTTCTGGCTCTCGGCTTGGCTGCGGAACCAGACCGAGCTGTTGCGCAAGCGATTGAAGGAGCTCTAGCGCGAGCGCCTAGGGGCACCCGAACGCGATGGATCACCCGGTTCCTGAGACAGGACCTCCGAGGTGAGTCAAGAAACCCACGAAACGCCAACCGCCGATCAGCCGACGGCGCGGCAGACCGGATCGCTCGTCGTAATCCGACCCCGCCCGCCCTACGGGTACACGCCGCGCCATCCCGACTCGTACGAGATCCCTCAAGCCCTCGAATCCTTCCCCCGCCTTTCGACCTTGGTCGCTCCAGCACACGCGGGAAGGATGTTCCGGGCGCCGAAGATGACTACAGTCGTCGCCGGCGACTCCCCCTGCTCTCGGACTGAACCACCGCTCAGCAAGACAGGTTGATGATGCACTGGTCAAGCATGCCAAACCACCCACTGAAAACCCGACCCAGGGCACGCGGGACATCAGCACGGGACGAGCGATCGCTCACGGCCCTCCTGGGCGAGCAGACGCTCCTGCCGCCACGCGCCCCCCTGCCACGCCAGAGTCCTGACCGCCGGGATGTCCCCCCAACTTCCCGATGGGGCGCGACAAGGCGTCCGAGTTGGACAGCCCAGCGATGACAGAAATTCGCCTGGGGATGATCTTTGATGGCTGGGACGGCTGCGGCCTGGGTCATTACGCTCGTGCCCGGGCCATTGGACGAGAGCTATGCAGGGCCCCCGACCTCGAGGTCCACTGCAAGCTGGTACCGCTGCGACGAGAGGAGCCGGAATCTCATCAAATGGGGCGATTCCCCCAATCGGACGAGATGGACCGTCGACATCTCGAGGGGGCCCCGATTCATCAGATCGTGAACGACTACGACCTCGTCTTTCTCGACACCTATCAGAGCCACCTCCAAAACCTCGACTGGGTCGCCGACCTCCGGGTGTCCGGCTCCCCCACCGCGCTTTGTCTCATTTGCGACACACCCTGGTCAGGCCTCGTCGAAGAACGGGGGACGAGCCTGGACTGCGTCCGCGTCATTCTGGATGGCTCGCACTGCCTCGAGCAAACGCCCATGGCCGGCTACGCGAGGCGCTATTCGGGACCACGCGGGGTCTTCCTGAACTCCGACATTCTCCAACTCGAACCGGGTCAGCCCTCCGAGCGAGGCGATAAACCTGTAGTCGGATCCCTTCAACTTCCTCCCTGTGTGGCCCTCGGCGAATCCGAAAGCGCGAAACTCGCCCTCGACGAGACAATGTTCCTACTGAGGCGTCTATGGACAGCCGATAACCAGACTTGCTTGCTTATGAAGGGGAGTGATCGGTTTGGGCATGTCCACCTCCGACAAGCGGGGGAGCACGGCTCCCAGGGTGATGGGGAAACCCTTCGCCTCGCCAACGACGAGCGACTCGATCTACCGATCGGAGAGGTGTTCCGACGGAGCGAGGAACTCGCGGTTGCGGCGGGCCAGATGCTCTGGGAGGCGGCCACTCAGAGGGAGAGCCTGTGGGTCGTTGCTCTCCATGACGCCCATGTTGAGATCATGAATCGACTTTTTTCAAACGGCATATTCGAGGTCCTGGAGACAGAAGAGTCCGCTCTCTCTCTTCCCATCTGGTTCGTTCGGGTCCCCCGGTCCACCGCGAGCACCTTGCGGGGCCAACAGGACCGTGTTCGAGAACTCCTTCACCCCCTGATGTCCTCGCTGAGCGCCCAATGACGGAGGTCGGCAATCTCATGACAACGCAGACGGCGGATCGCCCTCGCTCGAGTTCTCAGGCTCCGCTCCCTGAACCCAGGCTCACGCCACTCGATGAAACGCATTTGGAGACCCTTTGGGAGTGGCTACATGACCCGGAGATTCAGAGGGGCTTCCTTCTGACGCCGCCCGCCTCCATGGAGGCGCAGACCCGTTGGTTTCATGAGAACGTGCGAGCCAATGAACGAGAGTGCATGCACTTCGTCATCCAAAGCGGAGAAGTGTTATGCGGCTGCGGCGGATTGAAGAACATCAACGTCGCACACTCCACGGCTGAGCTCTTCGTCTATCTCGGCTTTGGACACTCCGGCCAGGGCCTGGCGAGCTTCGCAGTCCGAGCCCTCAAGGAGAAGGCCACGACCCTGGGGCTCCGGAAGGTCTACCTGCACGTTCGCAAGGACAATCGAGCCGCGCTCAAGCTGTACGAGAGGACGGGATTCGAGCACGAGGCCGAGTTATCTCGGGAGTTCGTCTGGGACGGAGCTCAAATCGATGTCTGCCGAATGGCCTGGTTCCCTCGAGACTGAGAAGGTGGGCGATCCATGAAGTGCGCAATCATGCAGCCTCATTACATGCCCTGGTGCGGCTACTTCAACCTCTTGGCCAAGGTCGACGTATTCGTCATCTACGACGACGTCCAATTCGAAAAACAGAGTTGGCAAAATCGCAATCGCATCCTGCTCAACGGCGCATCACACTGGATCACCGTTCCCGTCCACCGCTCCAGTCTGCAGCAGACGATCGACACGGTCGAAGTCGAATCGGGAAGCCGGTGGAGAGAGAAACAGTTTCGCCTCTTGCAGCAGACCTACTCGAAGCATCCCTACGCCGCCGAAATGCTCGAGTTGGCGGGAAATATCCTGAATCCCGAGCTGGAAGGGCTGGCCGATCTCAGCATGAGCCTCATTCAGGAAACCGCACGCCGCCTTGAACTTCGAACCCGGATCGTGCGCGCAAGCAGCCTGAACATCTCGGGCGCTCGCTCGGAGCGCCTGGTCAGAATATGTGAGCATCTCGACTGCGAGGGCTACCTCAGCCCGGCAGGAGCGAGAGATTACCTCGAGCAGGACGGAGACTTCGCTCGCTCCAGCGTGGCCCTCTCCTATCAAGATTATGTTCCAGAGGACTACCCACAGGTCAACTCGAACACATGCATAACGCACCTATCCATCCTGGACGCGATCGCCAATCTGGGTTGGGAAGAGACTTGTCATTACATACAGACAGGTAAAACAACCGACTCTCACCAAGGATCCGACTCGTGACACAACAAAACGCACCGGCCAATGACTATCGCCTGGAGGCGCATCCCAAGTTCGAGTTCCTCCAGATCCAACCGACCCCCACACAGGAGGAAATCGCCTCCTTCTACGCCCAGGAATTCTATTCACAAGAATATCCAGGCTTCAACAACTCCGCGCTCGAGGTCCAACTCGACGATCTCGAATTCCACCAGGCGCACTTCCAGGACCTATGCGACTCGTTCTCGAGTCTTCTCGAGCGTCCCCTGGATTCGATGAGCGTGCTGGACATCGGCTGTGGATGGGGGCAGGCGCTACTGCACTTCCAGGATCAGGGCATGGCCGCATACGGGTTCGACCCGGCCCCCGAGGCCGTCGAATACGGCGAGAGGAACGGCCTGCAGGTCGTGCAGGCCGGCATGGACAACATGAATGTATTCGACGGGAGAAGGTTCGATGTCGTGACCCTCCTGAATGTCCTGGAACACCTCGCGGACCCCGTGGGCATTCTGACCGAGATCAAAGATAAGGTCCTCAACCCTGGCGGCATCATCGCCATCGAAGTTCCGAATGAGTTCAATGCATTCCAGGTCGCGGGCAAGGAGGCTCACGATTTGAAGGAATGGTGGGTCGCTCCGCCTGCCCATCTGAACTACTTCACCCGCACGACCCTCTCCGAGTTGCTCACCGGGATCGGCTACGAAGTCAAGATCACCGAGTCGAGCTTCCCCATGGAGATGTTTCTCGTGTTTGGCGACAACTACGTCGAGGATCCAGCGGTCGGAAAGGCATGCCATAAAAAGCGCGTCGCCTTCGAAATGAATCTACGGCGGCAGGGCAAAACCGAATTCCTTCGCTCCTTCTACCGTTCGATGGCAGACCAAAATCTGGGCCGACAAGTCCTCGCATTCGCCCAGGCTTAGAGGGTGTCGTGAAGATCACGAACGTCGGTGGCGCAACCGCGATTCTCGAACATAAGGGCAAGAGGATCTTGTTCGATCCCTGGCTGAACGAGGGGATCTTCCATGGAGCGTGGTACCACTTCCCACCGCTCCGAATGGGAATCGAGGACCTCGGCCGGTTCGACTACATATACATTTCCCACATCCATGAAGATCATTGCGCGGCGGGAACCATCGAGTACCTGAATCGCGACGCCGAGATCCTACTCATGGATCGCCGGCCGAACTTCGTCGCCAAATTCCTGGACACGCATGGCTTCGAGTTCAAAAAGGTGCATCACATCGCTCCCTTTACGCCGACGGAGCTGGAAGATGGGCTCGTCGTCGACATGCTCACCGCCGATCCGAAGCACGAACTCGCCTTCCGGATCGATTCGGCGCTGATCCTGAACTGGGACGGGTTCGTCGTCTACAACGCGAACGACTGCCACCCCTACGAAGATGGCATCCAATACATCCTCGACACGTATCCTTCGATCGATCTGGCCCTGCTTCCGTATTGCGGAGGCTCCGGATATCCGGCCTGTTATACCAATCTGTCTCACGAAGAGAAGGTTCGAGAGCAGCGACGCATCCGGGCCGAGGGCCTGAAAAGCTTCAGCTCGACCGTCTCGAAACTCGATCCGAAGTACGCGCTTCCCTTCGCCGACCAGTATGTGATCGCTGGATCCCGGTCGCCTCTCAACCAGTACATGGCCCATCCCCCCTGCCCGGGAGAGGTCGAGGGAACGCACAAGGACACGGATACATCATCCGAGCTTCTGCTGTTGAACTCCGCTCAGACATTCGATTTCGACTCCAGAAAGAAGTCTCCAGACGAACCCTACGAACATTTTACCGAGGCGGAACGTCAGGAGTACATCGACGAGACACTGGCGAAGAAGACCTATGACTACGACGCGTTCCCGCTCAACCCCGCGGTGCCGCTCGATCGCCTGATTCAACATGCCCGCGATAAGATGCTGGAGAGCCAACGGCGAGAGAACTACTTCCCTGACTTCTCCTACTACCTCGACGTGCCAGACAGAGAGCAACGCTTCAGGATCGACTTTCGGGAGGAATCCGCCCAAGCGGTTTCATGGCAGTCGCCATTGACTGAACCCTACCTGCGGCTCAGCGCTCCGAGCACCTTGATGGCCCTGCTGTTAATCGGACACATCTCCTGGAACATCGCGGACGCTGCGCTCTTCCTGGACTACGAACGCGTTCCGAACGACTACGACCCAAAGATCCACACCTACATCAACTTTCTGAAGATCTGAGAACCGGAAAACAACGAGGGACCTCGGGACCGGTACTCGCCGCGAACGCCACTACGTTCAGGCGCCCGAGGCGACCAAGCACGGCTGCATTCATGGTGATGGCCACGATCGCACCTGGCGGCTTCCACTTGGACGCGGATGCACATGCTGATCTGCCCCGACGCATCGGGCGCGAAGTCGCTTCAGCAGAGGGTATCGAAGCGGGTTCGGAGCTGGGCACACGAAAAGCGACCTCCCTTCTCGGCTAGGAATCGGGTCCGCCGGCTCTCAAACGAAACGGTCGACGGGAGTCCGATGTCCCATGCTGCGTCTCACTCGGCGGCGCCATCCGCTCCGAATCGTCTAGCATTCGGATGCGGAATGGGCGCTCGTGTCCGTTCCTGGAGAGGTGCCCCCAATGGCCACGACCCAGCCTTCCTTCTGTCGTTTCTGCCACAGCGCTTGTGGAATCCTCGTCGACGTCGACGAGGGTCGGCCCGTGCGTGTACGTGGCGACCGGGAGAATCCCGCCTATCGCGGTTTCTGCTGCATCAAGGGACAGCAGCTCCCTGATCAATGGGCCCATCCCGATCGGCTGCTGCAAACGCACAAGCGGATGCCCGACGGCTCCCACCAGCCCGTCCCCCTCGCCGAAGCGGTCGAAGACATCGCCGAGCGGCTGAGCGAAATTCTGGTGACCAGCGGACCGCGGTCCGTCGCGCTTTACACGGGTACCTACAGCATCGCCAACCCGGCGACGATGCCCGTGGCCCTCGCGTTCATGGATGCGCTCGGCTCTTCCATGCATTTCACGTCCAATTCCATCGACCAGCCCGGCAAGGCAGTCTCCCAGGCGCTCCACGGGAGCTGGCTCGCGCCGTCGCCGCCCTTCGAAAAGCGGGACGTCGTGCTCCTGATCGGAACCAATCCCGTCGCGACCATGGCAGGCGGCCTGCCGCTCGCAAATCCGGGCCGCGAGCTCACCGATACCCTGGCGCGCGGAACGCGCTTCATCGTCATCGATCCACGTCGCACCGACGTGGCCCAGCGTGCCCATCTCCATCTCCAGTCGCGACCCGGTGAGGACATCGCGATCGTCGCCGCCATGTTGAACGTGATCCTACGCGAGGAGCTCTTCGACGCGGAATTCGTCCGTGAGAATGTCTCGGGCCTCGCCGCCCTGCGGGCGTCCGTCGCTCCCTTCGACCCCGATCGCGTAGCCCGGCGAGCCGACATCGAGGTCGCTGATCTCATCGAGGCCGCACGGCTCTTCGCCGGCGCTCGGGGCCGCGGTCTCGCGACGGCGGGGACGGGCCCAAATTTCAACGGGCGCGGCACCCTCTTCGAATATCTCGTGCTCGCCCTCAATACGGTCTGTGGCCAATGGAGTCGCGCGGGTGATCCCGTGACGCAACCTGGGACGCTCAACCCTCGCTTCCCAGCGATCGCGCAGGCCGCCCCACCGCGGCCGGGCTATGGATACGGCCAGAGACTCCGAGTGCGCGATCTCGCCAATTGCGATGGCGGACTGCAGGCCGCGGCCCTCGCCGAGGAGATCCTGCTGGAGGGAGAGGGTCAGGTCCGGGCCCTGCTCAGCGTCGGTGGCAACCCGGCGAGTGCGATCCCGGACCAGGCACTCAACGTACGCGCCTTCGAGCAGCTCGATCTGCTGGTCCACGTGGACATCAAGCTTTCCACGACCGCGAGCCTCGCGGACTACGTGATCGCCCCGAAGCTTCCGCTCGAGATGCCCGGCATGACGGCAACCCAGGAGATGATCACGTTCTACGCCGCGGGCATGGGCTACAGCGACGCTTACGCGATGTACACCCCGCCGATCGTCGAGCCGCCCGAGGACTCCGAGGTCGTCGACGAGTGGGCCTTCTTTTACGCCCTCGCCCAGCGCATGAAGCTGCCTCTCGAAATCCCGCCCTCGCCTCTGGCGAGCGCAGAGAGTGGAGGGGCTGTCCTCCTCGACATGGAGCGCACGCCCACGAACGACGAGCTCTTTGAGATTTTGACGCGAGACGCGCGAATTCCGCTTGCGGAGGTCAAACGCCATCGTCACGGGGCCTTCTTCCGAGACGAATCACTGCGGGTAGCGGAGCGGGAGGTGGGCTGGGAAGGGAGACTCGAGGTGGGCAACCCGGAGATGCTGTCGGATCTCGGAGACGTCGCGGGCGAGATGGATGAGCAGGCCGAGTTGAACGGCTATCCCTATCGACTCGTCTGCCGTCGCATGATCCACACCTTCAATTCGAGTGGTCAGGAGCTCGAGAAGCTGCGGAGTAAATGGGCCTACAACCCCGCCTTCATGCACCCCCAGGACCTCGAGGAGGAGGGGCTGGGCACGGGAGACCTGGTCGAGATCGCATCTCGGAGCGGCCGTATGCTGGGCATCGTCGAGTCCGACGAGACCCTGCGGAGGGGCCTCGTGTCGATGGTGCACGTCTTCGGCCACCTGCCCGGAATGCAGGACAAGCAGGTTCGCGAGTGGGGCACGAACGCCAATCGCTTGTTGCAGGTCGACCAGGGCGTGGACCGCTACACGGGCCAACCCCGGATGAGCAACGTCCCGGTCCGCGTGAGCGCGGCAGAGCCCTCGGCTTGACGTGAGGCCTTAGGATCTCGCGGGAGGGCGAGAGGCAGGAACGGGACGATGCACTGGTCCGGAGGTGGATCAGGGCCACACCTCGGCGGCCTCGACGAAGTCGACACTCGAAGCCTCTGAACACCGTGTCGGCGACCCACACAAAGTCACGGTGAAGCAAAGAGTGCCTATCGTGCGAAGACACTCATACGAAACGCTGACTCCACCCATGTCGGTTCGTCATTCGTTCGACAGCACCTGAGGCTGAGGCGCAGCTTTCTCGAGCAGAGCACGCGCCGTCCCCTCGTAATTGTACTCGCCGATCAAAATATGCTGGGAAGCGACACGCATATCCCTCATTTGTCTCTGAAAGGGACTCTCGAGAAAGACCCCGTCACCACCAGAGTAGCGATAGGCCAACTCTGTTGCCGCCAGAGCCGCCTCTGCATTCGTGGTAAACGCGGACATGAGTTCGGCGGACTCGAGGGGTGTCGGGGACTCTTCATTCAACAGTCCGTGCCACAAACGATCGAGCTCAAAGTGAACCAGCCGCTCGGCGCTGCGAAGTCGGTCGTGCATTTCCCCCAGATCACGTTGAAACGCTCCTCGTTCCGAAAGAGGGCTTCCTGCCATAATTCTATTCTTGCGCCCCGCCAGATCGATGATCTCGTCGAGCGCCCGCCGACCGACGCCCTGGGGAAAACCTGAAAATGCGGGGCCGAAGAATCCCAAGGTTGGGAGGTTAAAGAGCGGGCCACCGCGCTTCGGCGTATTGAAGGGAAAATCGATCGTACGATGGACCGGAACGAACAGGTTGTGGGTCTGCACGTGCGCACTCCCCGTTCCCGAAAGCCCCGCCGTCATCCAGGAGTCCTCGATTTCGACCTCCTCGATCGGTACGACAAAGAGAAGCGACTCCGGCATCCCGAAATCAGTCAACTGTTGCTGACCTTCTCGCAGAATCGGAGACCCTACGAACACCCAATCCGCATGGTGCACACCACTTAACCAACCCCACCTGCCACTGACTCGATATCCCCCATCGCAAGGCACCGCCTGCCCCGACGGGTTGGGTGATCCTGCCATTCGTGCCCATTCAACAGAACGCTTTGCACGCATCGACGACGACACTTCTTCGAGTCCCTCGCCGGGAATATTCCCAGCTGCGAACGCCGAGGATCCCGCACCGATGAACGCGCACCAGGCCGTCGAGGCATCGTGATAGGCAAGTCGCGCAATCACCTCGTGCTGGGTAAGTGGATCCGCTTCGAATCCCCCCAGAGACCGTGGCCACATCATCTGCAGGATGCCCGCCTCATCGAGGGCCTCCACCGTCGCCGCGGGAAGATGCCGGTCCCGTTCAGCCTGATTCGCGTCTTCTCTGACCCGCGGCGCGATGGCGTCCACCGCATCAAGCAATCGTTGACGCTCGGGGATCTGATTCATGCGTTCCATCCAGATTCTCCGCAGGGGATCAAAATTTCAAGCGGCGTTTTCCGCACCGGCCATGGTAGGCATTCTGAAGAGTAAGCCTTGCCCCGGCGCATCGATCCCTTGCTGGGCCGGATGAGAGAATCGAGAGGGAATCGATGCTTCACCGCACACGTAGCAGACCATTACCTCCCCCCGAGGCCGCGAAGGTCGACGCGATGTCTAACGACCGAGCGAAACTGCTGCTCTTCGACCCTCGCGCCGTGCCCTCCTCGCCGAAGCGCCCCTTCGCCAATGTCACCCCGCGTTGCGAGGCAGTCCGTTCTGGCCCCCCTGACCCAGGCCACGAATGGCCCTCCAGGAGAGTCCCCTGGCCCGAATCACCCCTGCCGGTGAGCGAGGGGGGGGAATCGACTCAGCTTATTCAGTAGCCCGCATCAGAATCCCCATCTCTCAGTCGATAAAGAAGAATTTCGTTCAGTATTTGGGAGAACCGCTCGATACAAAGAAGCGAAATCCATACTCCGGGGGCTCCCAACCCCTGCATCATCCTGGATCGGAGGAGACCACTTGCTGGAAGACCAAGACCCTCCGGCGATGCACGAGCGCCCTGCAAGCGGGGCCACCCAAGATCCGTCCGAACATCACCCTGCCACGGCCACCACATTCGTCGTGTTGGTCCTCACGACCCTGCTCGCGCCCGGCACTCTCCGTTTGCTTCAGAGCGTAGAAAGCTCAGTCGCACCGGCACGAGGCGACCTGCGCGGCGTTTTTGCGGACTTCGCGGTTTCGATGCTCTTGAGCGCATTGTTCGCCACGTTCTTCCTGGCTCGTGCACGATTATTTTGGATCGCGCGTCTGGGGGCCGGAGCGTTGATGATCTCCTGGGTCATCGCGAACAACGCGAACCTCGAACATGTTGCCACTCTCGGCACACTTTTGAGTAGCGCCAACGCTGGCTACCTCTTCGACGGGACTTTCGTCGTTGGTTCTGCGATTCACTTCAGCCACCCAATCATTTTCGCGACACTCGTCGGTGCCTCTTGCGCAGGTCTCTTTCTCGTGAGTCGCAGCCACTTCAACGCCCGGAAAACTCTTTCCTTCGCCTTCGCCGCCGGGATTACGATCGTTCTGTGTGGTCTACTCCCGGCTGATCACCAGTCTGCCAACTGGCGTCAAACAAACTTCGTGCTGGAAAACGTACGTTGGATCGCAACCAGTACGACGCAGAGCACCAACGATCGACCGATTCACGGGCTATTCCCCGCAGATCTCGACGGCGCGCCTAAACTGGCGCTCGACCACAACGGAAGCAACGTGTTGATGGTCGTTCTAGAAGGCATCTCAGGGGCCTACCTCGATCGCATTGCACAACTCCATGGCTCACGCCTCGATCGGCCGCGACTCGAAACGCTCGATCGTTTAGCGCGAGAGGGATACACGCTCGTCAATTTCGTCAATCAGCAGAGACAGACCAACAGGGGCCTCTACTCTCTCGTTTGTGGTGACCTCCCAAAACAGACGACCGCTGCGCCCAAGATGTCAGAAATCGGCCTGGAACAGCAGGACGCGATTTGTTTACCGCGCGCCCTGGCACGGAACGGATACGAGACGGCCTTCCTCCAAGCGGCCCCGCTTGGATTTATGGGCAAAGACAAGTTCATGCCTCGCGCTGGATTCTCGAATACGTACGGCTCGAGGTACTTCGCGGGAGAAAAAGGGACGTGGGGCGTCGATGACCGCGATTTCCTGCATCAATCGATGGATCTCATCCATGAACTGCAAGATTCGCCAAAGCCATGGTTCCTGACACTCTTGACGTCTGGGACGCACCACCCATTCGCGGTCCCGGACGATTTCGAAGGCGTTGGTGACGACAGGAGCTTTGCTCGCGCAGTCGACTATCTCGACCTCGCTCTCGCCGAGTTCATGCAAGCCATCGACGCGAGCAACGTACGAGACGATACGATCATCATCTTCACCAGCGATGAATCCTTCGGGCTCGGAGGCACAGATGGTGACCTCAACAACGAAGAACTCATGCTGTCGCAAGCCTGGGGCGTGATGGTCGCTCTCCTCCCAAGTGGCGAACGTGCGGAGATCCAGACCCCTTTCAGCCAAACCGATGTCGCCGTTTCCATTCTTGACCTCCTCGGACTAGAGCACGAAGCAATGGCGTTCCGGGGGCGCAGCTTTTTCCGGGACTATAAGACGTCAAGGCCGATTCCCTTTGCCAACACCTACATGCGCATGTCTGCCATGGTCGAGGATGAGAAACACCTACTCATTTGCCAGGAAGACTGGTCGCACTGTCGACGACTCGAATTATCCAAGCCACCGTTGATCTTCGCGGGCAATCGCGACGTGGCTTTCGACGAGAGCTCCGCGGAGGATCACGCCCGCAAGAGCCTATTGGCGGACATCAGCGAGCGTAGTCTCGAGCTAGGCCCACTGCCCCGTCTCGCCCGCCGAGAAAAAACGGTCCGTTGGCAATTGATCGACACGCCGATCACGGCGGTAATCGATGCTGCGCAGATCCGTGCGGGTATCGAAAAGGCGTCGGTTCATTGGGGAAAGGACTGGCGTGAGTCGAATCCAGATCTCAATTTCGTGCCGCTCTTCGGGAACCAGTACATCTCCCTTCCCGCACGGCAGCAGGTTCGCATCGTGCTCGAGGCCGAGGTCCTAGGCACGCACGCGATAGAAGTGCTGCACACGCTCACCGCTGTACCCAAAGACGCGATGCCGTCGACCGAGGATTACCGGCGGGGCGCCGCGATCAACGCCGAACGGCAAGGGCGCGGATCCAACACATTCGGCTTGCGCCCTCGATTCACCGACCGCATGCAGGATCTAGGCTGGACACGGCGGACCCTTCAACCAAATGATCTCTTCCGACTCTCCTATAGCTATTCCTCCGACACAGACTACGAACGCCTCAATGCCCGGTTGCTCGCTCGGACACTCGAAGAAGGGATTGCGGGCCTGGTGATCCGGCGTGCGACCCTTGAGTTGAGGCCGCTTCCTGCGGACAAAGAACCCGAAGGGCTCGTCATCCACGAATACAGCCATCCGCTAGCAACTCAAGGGGTTCTCGCGGCCGGGCCCTGACAGGCTAAACGACCCGGATCCGCAGCGATCCTTTCGTCAGGAAGGCGGGCACAATCCAACGGCAGCATCGGCTGCAGTGGGCAAGCGCGGGGCGACCGGCTCGGAGCGGATAGGGACTTCAAGCCGCATTTTTTACACCACCCACCGTCGGCACTCTGAAGAGAAAGTCCTGCCCCCGCGCGTCAGCCCCTGCCTGGGCCCCAAGGCACATGAGTCTCGGCCCGGAGTTCGGCCGCACGACCTCCATTCGTCCCAAAGCGTATCTTCGTGGCTGGCATCCGATTCGGGCAGTCCGACCCAAATCGATCTCATTCTTCGGTTGGCTGAAGGCCCACGATGAACTTCATGTAGCCGGCGGATCCATCTTCATTGAGTCCCACGACATACCAGGTGCCCCGTTCGAGTTGGCTGTGGTTGAAACCGCGCAACGCAGGCAACAACGGAACTCCCATGTAGACGAAACAGGCTGAAGCCGTTTCGTAGAGAATTCTCGCTGGATGAACCGTCGCCGTATCGGCGTGATACACAAGTACTTCGCCGAGACCATCACATTGATCGGCCGTAAATCGAAAACGTATTCGAACCTCGCGTTCGTATCCCCCTGTGTCCGTCCTTGCGTCGTAGTCAACGAACATCATGCCGCCGAAATAGAGTCTGAACTCGGATTTGCTGGAAATTCTTTGATTTTCCCCCTCCGGGCTGTAGACACCGGAGCTCAGAGTCGTGAATTCGATGTCGAGGCTCGAATATTGCTCGACCTGAGCATTGGCGGACTGAGCCAAGCCGAAGCACGAAAAGAACAAAAATATCCCATGGGAAAAGGCCGATTTCCGTAAAGTTTTCCCTGCTCGCATCTCAGGCTCGCTTTCGTGTTTCGTCGGTCTGACTCCCTGCTTAATACGGCATTTCGGACCGACCTCTTAGTGACGAATGTCCATGACGGTGCAGAACTCAAACGTTTCGTCCTGAGACCCACGCGTCGGCTGCCTTCGGGTACGTCGACGGACCGAGCATGCCTCTCGCACGCCACCCGAGCGGAGGTCACCTTCGGGGCTCATCTGATTGACCGGAACCGGAATCACTGAAGGGGCCTGTTCGATCAATCTGTCGCGGGGCAACGTCCTCGAACTGCCGAAGCCCGGCGATCAGTACGTCGCTGAGTCGCGATGCTTCGAGTCCGTCTCGCGACTCAGCGAATCCAGGTAGTGACCCTGCAAAACAAGAGGCCGCGTGTAGAAATTTCAAGCTGCGTTTTCCGCACCACCCATCGTGGGCATTCCGACAAGCACGCCCTGCCCCAGCGCATCAGCCCCTTCTTGGGCTCGAGATGATCGAAAAGACCGATCGACCTGGGTCTCGCCGGTCTGCGTGCGGCCGTCCCTCGGATAGTCGAGTCCCAGCCACGCGAACGATTGGGAAACCTACTCGTCCTTATCGCTCTCCAGCAGGCGCTCGAACTCCGTCGCCTTGAGCGCACTATTGAGCAGAAAGCCCTGAAGCTCGTCGCAACCCACGTTCCGTAAAAAGATCGCCTGATCCTGTGTCTCGACGCCCTCGGCGACAACTCCAAGGCTCAAGCCGTGGGCGAGCTCGACAATCGCGCGAGCCAAATCCGTCCCCGCCTCGCGATCCGTGATTTCAGCCACGAAGGAGCGATCGATTTTGACTCGACTGATCGGCAGATCCTTGAGATGTGAAAGCGACGAATAGCCCGTCCCGAAGTCGTCGAGCACGACACCGATCCCCATCGCAGCTATTCGATTGAGTGCGGCCGTGGTCGTCGAGGCGTCTCCGAGGATGGAGGTCTCGGTGATCTCAATTTCGATACATCCCGGGCTCACACCCGTGTCGCGCAGTACCGATTCGACGCTGCTCACCCAATCCGGGTCGTTGAACTGGCTGGGGCTCGTGTTCACGGACACGCGAATGTCGCCGAAACCCATTTCTTGCCAGGTACGCATCTGATGACATGCGGTCTCGAATACCCATCGCCCGATCCCCGAGATGAGTCCAGATTGCTCTGCAATTGGAATGAACTCATCGGGCGCGACCGGACCCATCTCGGAATCGACCCAGCGAAGCAAGGCCTCCGCCCCCATCAACCTTCCGCTCTTGGCATCGCGGACCGGCTGGAAATGAAGTTCGAGGGCCTCATCCGCGATCGCGGTCGAGAGCTTACCTTGGATGTGAAGCTTTCGTGAGTTCGCGACGTTCATCGACTCAGAGAAGTACTGATATTCGTTGCCGCCACTATTCTTCGCTTCGTTCATCGCAGCACTTGCATTGCGGAGCAAGGTCTCGGCGTCACTTCCGTCCTGTGGGAAGACACCAATACCGACGCTCGATCGAATCAAAACGGAATGTCCCGAGATTACGATCGGCTCGCTCAAGCGCTCGACGACGCGTCCTGCGGCGATCGACGCATCCTCCCCTTTTGCGACCTGGCTAAGAAGAATACTGAATTCATCTCCACCCAGATGCGAGATCTGCTCAGGGCTTTCGTCTTCGCTCGGCCGCGAAACCACATCACTGATGCGGACACATTCACGTAGCCGAGCCGCGATAGCACGCATCAGTTCATCGCCCGCTCCGCGTCCGAGCGTATCGTTGATCTGCTGCATTCCATCCAGGCTCAGCGAGAGGAGCCCTAGCTCTCGCCCCTCGAGACGAGCTCTTACTAGCGCGCCTGATAAGCGCTCCTGAAAGAACTCTCGATTAGGCAGCCCCGTTTTCGAGTCGTAGAGCGAAAGAGAGTCGAGTCTCTCGACGGATACCTGCATGTGATCGAGAAGAGAGTTCAAACCGGATGCCAAGAGCCGAAGCGGGTTCCCTGACGCGACATGCGAGCGCGCGCCAGCTTGACCCTCCATGACTTTTCTGAGCGTCGCTAGCAGGTCGTCGACCGGCCGAACCAAGAGTCGATACGCAAGAAAAGGACTCGCGAACGCGATCAATAGGGCGAGAAAGACGGTCGACGCAGACAGAATCATCTGCGAAACGACTCGTTCATCGAGCCGCGTGAGCGCCCTGTCCACTGACTCTTCGCGCGCCCAAATGGTCGACTTGATCTGAGGCAAAAGGGACTGGTTCAGCATGTCGTCGATTCTGGCCACGCCTGCCTTGGCGCTACCGTCGCGCTTGGCGGGTGGCACGGCCAGTGTGCGGGCATACGCCTGGCGAACCATGCTGTACGTAGACTCGAGCTGTCGCGTCGCCGGAACCCGTCCGTCAGGATCATTTGGAATCGATATGGATTGCAGTTGACTGAGCTGAGAGACCGCTTTCGCAGCCGACACCCCATGCGAGTCTGGCAACGGATGGCCGCCGGCCAGACTATGTGAGAAGGCATTGAAATCCGCGTAGACATCTCTCAGGAAACGCTCGGCGAGGACCGCTTCGTAGACTTGCGGTAGGAGACGCTCTCCGACTGCCGGTGCGCCCCACGGCAGATCGATCGTATTCTCGATTCCCCGCGCGACTCGAACACGGTAGATCTCCAGTAATTCTTGCTCGCGCTGGACCTTCCGTTCGATGGAGGACAAGATTCTCCCTCGAACGAGCGTCTCCAGATCTTCCATCAACAGACGTTCGGCAGCCGCTGCGCCACCATCAGCCCGGAGCGCAATTGCGCGATCAATGTGGCGGTCGACCTGCTCCTGAGCGCGTGCCCATTCTTCGAGTGTCCGCGATGACAGCTGGGCCTGGAGAACGCCTCCACTTGCGGAGGCGTCTATCAGCGGACGCATACGGTTCAGCGTATCCGCTACGCCCGCTCTAGCCGCGTTGACCTCTGCCAATCCGCTGCGGCGGCCGGAGATGTGGTCGAAGATCTCCTTGAGCATCCCCTGCTGATATCGCGCATAGCGCTCCGCGTAGATCCAACGGAGCGCACTCTCACGGAGGCTCTCCACATCACTTCGAACCGTCACCAGATCGGAAATGCGACCGAGCGACAATATCGTAGTGGCCATTACCAGCGGCAATAGGATCGCGATCAGCGCATTTCGTATAGACAAACGCAATAATTCCACTCCGTCCGGATGGTCTACAACACGGCCCAGAGACGATCGCGGCCCAGACTCACGAACACATCGGCACCCCCTCAGCTTTGTGTGAGGCAATTGCGGAAAAGCCTTTACCTGGCCGCTGCTTGGCTACTCAAGAAACATATCCAGCCGCCCGAATAGCTCTGCGTGGCTGGCTGCGAACGCAACGTTGTGATGCCTCCGGTATTCGCACGCGAACCTGGGAAGGATCCTTTTGGCCGAAGACGTGGCGCAGTCCTGGCTCAATTTGCACTGTCAGACGCCCCAAGGCGTCCGTTCGGGCCTAGTTGTGCTCAGCACTGGCGACATCAGTCGGCTAGAACAAATCGTAGAATGGCCCCAATCGGAGCCAGAGCCCTCCGGCCTTCTGTCCATCGCGCGGGCATCGCTGACTCGCAGAGTCATAGTCACTCGACAATCCGAATGTCCGATGGGAACCGCTGCCGATTGTAGTGAGATCGCTGTTCCGCTCGCCTCTCATTCAGCACTTCACGGCGCCGTCGCTCTGCGTTTCGAACACGTTGCCCAGCCGACCGATCCCGCCTGCCAGGAAATGATCGAGCATCTGCGGTCCGGAATCCCCATGCTCGAAGGCCTCATGGGCGACACACGCAGCAGAAACCGAATGATTACCGCGCTCGAATTGATCGCAACGGCGCTCGCCCAGGATCGATCATCCGCAGTTGCCGCGGCTGTGGCAACGGAGCTTGCGTCGCGCCTCGCATGCGAGCGTGTCAGTATCGGATTGCTTCACCGGGGACGGATTCGGATCGCGGGGCTCTCAAACACGGCTCGCTTTGACGCATGTTCGAGCCTCGCCAGCGATCTCGAAGCCGCGATGTACGAAGCGGCCGATCAGGACGCGCTCGTCTGTTTTCCGGCGATCAGCTCCGAACCGCCGCGGGTCGCGATGGCCCACGAGGATTTAGTACAGAGCCAGGGCAGCAATACTGTCTGCACGGTCCCGCTTGGGAGCCGCGGCCAGATCGTCGGGGCGATTACCTTCGAATGGTCGGAGCCCCAGCCCCAAAGTCTCCGGACCGTCGAACTTTGTAAGGACGTAGGAACCGTTCTCGGTCCGATCCTCGAACTCAAGCGACAAGCACGCCAAAGCATCCTTGGACGTCTTCAGGAATCCATCGGTGCGAAAATTGACCGACTTCGAACGCCCGGACAAATTCCCGTAAAAGTGGCTGCGATCGCGGGCATGATCGCCCTCGGGCTGTTGGGATTTTCAAGCGGGGACTATCGCGTCACTGCCGGTGCGACCCTGGAAGGACGGGTCCAGCGGGCAGTTGTCGCCGGCATCGACGGCTTCGTTGCCGAAGCGAATGTGCGAGCCGGCGACCTGCTGAAGGCCGGGCAGATGATGGCTCGTCTCGACGATCGGGATCTCTTGCTCGAGCAACAAAGCTGGATCGGCAAGCGCGCTCAGCTCGTCAAGGAATATCGAAAAGCCCTCGCTGAACATGACCGCAGCCAGGTGAACTTCCTGAGCGCAAAGATCGACCAGGCAGAAGCCGAGTATCGACTGCGCGAGGCACAACTCGAACGGACTCGCTTGGCTGCTCCATTCGACGGACTTGTCGTCAAGGGGGACCTGAGCCAATCGCTGGGTTCACCAGTCGAACGCGGCGACGTGCTCTTCGAAGTCGCACCTCTCGACGGTTACCGGATCGTGCTGAAAGTCGACCAGAGAGACATCGGGGACCCGGCTCCCGGCCAGCCTGGCCTTCTCGCTTTGGCCGCGCTGCCCGGCCAGCAGCTCCCTTTTACCGTACGCCGTATTACGCCAGTCTCAATCGCCGAGGATGGAATCAACTACTTCCGCGTCGAAGCCCATCTCGATCAGCCTCTCCCAGGCCTGCGGCCGGGAATGGAAGGCGTGGGAAAGATTTCGATCGATCGGCGCAAACTCATCTGGATCTGGACCCACGAAATCACGGACTGGCTCCGCCTCTGGGCCTGGTCCTGGCTGCCTTGAGCCGTGGACAATACGATGAACGATCCTCTCCTCAGCTCTTCCTGGTATCGCGTAGAGAATCTGCGACCCCGGCGAAGCCGACATACGACGTTCCACCGACATATATATCGTGAAGAGCGATGGTATGTGCTTCAGAATCGGGCGACTGGGCGATGTCAGCTGCTTCCTCCCTCAGCGCATTTGATCGTTGGGCTGATGGATGGGAAGCGAACCACCCAGGAAATCTGGGAGGAAGCCGCGCAACAACTCGGCGACGAATGCCCGACGCAGGACGAGACGATTCGCCTGCTCGGAATGATGCACTTCGCCGAATCGCTCTCCTGCGACCTTTCGCCGGACATCGAGGAGATGTTTCGACGAACGCAACGCCGGGATGCGAGCGAGCGAGCGCGAAAGCTCCTCCACCCGCTCTCTCTACGCATTCCCCTGGTCGACCCGGATGCCTTTCTTGCGCGATGGGCTGGCTGGCTCCGACCCATTTTTTCGGGATACGGCGCGGTGGTATGGGCTCTTGTCGTGGTCGCGGCACTGCTTGCCGGCGCATCTCATTGGACGGAGCTCACGCAGGATTTCACGAGCCGGCTTCTAAGCAGTCAAAACATGCTGGTGGTCGCTGTAGCCTTTCCGATCGTCAAGCTCCTCCACGAACTGGGTCACGGATTTGCAGCCAAGGTCTGGGGCGCCGAGATTCACGAAATGGGCGTCATGTTCCTCGTGCTCATGCCGGTCCCCTACATCGACGCATCGGCCGCCAATGTCTTTCCGGATAAGCATCGGCGCATGGTGGTCGCCGGCGCGGGCGTGCTCGTCGAGACATTTCTAGCCTCCGTAGCGTTGTTCGTTTGGCTTGCGGTCGAGCCAGGGTTCGTGCGAACGCTCGCCTACGACGTGATCTGGATCAGCGGCGCCTCTGCGCTTCTCTTCAATGCCAATCCCCTACTCCGCTTTGATGGATATTTCGTGCTCGCCGACTGGCTCGAGATTCCGAACCTGGGCAGCCGATCGAACGAGTATCTCTCCTACCTTTTAGAGAAGCACCTTTTTGGGATGAGCGGGGTTCGTAATCCGGCCCATGCGTCTGGCGAAGCGACCTGGTTCGTCGTTTACGGAATAGCGGCATTCGTTTACCGAATTTTGCTCACGCTCGGTATTGCTCTATTCGTCGCCGGACGCTTCTTCGTCATAGGGGCTCTCCTTGCAGGACTCTCGATCGCCACCCAGATCGTCATGCCGATTTTCCAGCAGACGTTGAATATTCTTTCGGCACCGCGATTCGGGCAACGCCGGGTACGGGTCCTAGCTCTGTCGGTCGGGGCGATCGTCAGCGTCGCGAGCGCGTTGTTGTTTCTCCCTGTTCCGCTCTATACGACTGCACGTGGCGTCGTTTGGCTACCCGAACGATCGCAGATTCGCGCGGGAACAGACGCCTTCGTGACTGATCTCCTTGTCGACTCAAGAAGTCGTGTCCAAAACGGTGAGGCGCTCATCGCCGCACACGACCCGATGCTGCAGGCCCACGTCGCCCGTCTCGAGGCGGAGCTTCGATCCCTCGAGGCCCGACACTACAAAGAGCGCGTCACCGATTTCGCACAGGCCAGGATCACCGAGGAAGAAGTCGCGACGGCGAGGGCATCTCTCGCACGTGCCACGGAACGTGAACGTGACATTATCATCCGCAGTTCCGACATCGGCGAGCTTGTCATTCCCCGTGCCGATGATCTCATTGGGCGTATGGTTCGTCAGGGCGAACTGGTTGGCTACGTCATCGGGTCGGATCCTCCTTCGGCCAAGGTCGTCCTGGATGAGTTCCACGCTGCTCTCGTACGCGACCGCACATACCTCGTCGAGGTCCGCCTCGCGCGACGCCTCTCCGACATCCGTCCGGCCCGAATCGATCGCGTCTTCCCCTCGGCCACCGATCGGCTTCCGACGCGGGCACTTGGATCAGCTGGGGGCGGTGAAATCGCGGTCGACACGACCGATATAGAGGGCCTTCGCACGCTCGTGCCCGTCGTCGAGATCGACCTCGCATTGCCGGATACCTGGACGACCGAATCGATCGGGGAGGCCATCTACGTACGGTTCGACCATGGCATGGAGCCGCTCGCACTTCGCGCGTACAGAGGAATTCGTCGCCTCCTTTTGAGTCGCCTGAGTGTCTAGTCGAGTAGACGCGCGTCGACGGCTGCGTCCAGGCATCGTCGAAGGAGATCGTCCCGAGAATCCGAAGGCGTCTCTACGCGGATGGGTGAAGGCCATTCACGCCATTTCGGGTCCGATATCCCGGCGGGGAGCGAAGGCGACGCTGAATCGCGTGGTAGGAAAGGTCGAGCAACATCAAGCGGCTTTTGCCGGTGTCGATGCAGACGGACTCGACGAAGTCGTGAAGTCGCTGCGCAGTCGGCTGGCGGTCGAGGGACTCACGGACGATCTGATCCAGGAGAGCTTCGCGCTCATCCGCGAAGTGGCAGGCAGGACGCTCGGTACCCCCCATTACGAGGTTCAAATCCAGGGGGGGTGGGCCATGGCGAAAGGGATGCTCGCCGAGATGGCGACCGGGGAAGGAAAGACTCTGACAGCGACGCTCCCCGCGGCGACGGCAGCTCTGGCTGGCATCCCAGTTCACGTGATCTCGTCCAACGACTATCTGGTCACGCGTGATGCGGAATCGATGGAACCGGTCTACCGAGCTCTCGGCCTGTGCGTCGGAACGGTGACCGGCGGAGACCAGGATCCCGAATCTCGTCGGTCAGCCTACGCCTGCGACGTGACCTACGTAACGAGCAACCAGGTAGCCTTCGACTACCTCCGCGACAGAACTGCACGGAGCGCCGCTCATGGTTCCAGATCTATTTTCGCGAATCTGACCTGCCGTTCGAGTGCGACAAGCCCGCCACTCCTGCGAGGATTGTGCTTCGCCGTCATCGACGAGGCGGACAGTATTCTGATTGACGAGGCAAAAACGCCACTGGTTCTGGCGCGGCAAGGCCCCTCGAACGAACGCGAGCGCGTTTATAAGAGGGCCCTCCGCCTGGCTCGCGGTCTTGAAGACCAACTCCACTTCGAACGCCACAGGAACGCGGACGGTCTCTCGCTGACGAATGAGGGGAAAAGACGGCTCGCAGCTCTCGCAAAGCCGCTGGGTGGACTGTGGAGTGGACCACGTCGACGCGAGGAGTGGGTCGTGCGTGCACTCACCGCGCTTCATCTCTTTGATCGTGATCGGCACTACTTGGTACGAGAGGGGTCGATCAAGGTCATCGACCAACTGACGGGAAGGATCTCCGCCGACCGCAACTGGGATCGCGGCCTTCATCAACTCATCGAAATCAAGGAAGGTTGCAAGGTCACAGCCGAGAACGAAACGCTGGCTCGAATCAGTTATCAGCAGTTTTTTCGTCGCTACCTCCGGCTGTCCGGAATGACAGGTACGGCTCGTGAGGTTGCTGGCGAGTTATGGAATGTCTACGGGCTCAATATCGTGCGCATCCCGACAAGGCTGCCTTGTCGTCGACGTGTCCTGCCATTACGAGTTTTTCTGACGCAGGCGGAGCAGTGGTCCGCCATTGTTGAGCGCATCCGGTCGGTTCAGGGCGAGGGGCGACCGGTTCTCGTGGGCACGCTCTCGGTAGAAGCCTCAGAGGATCTGAGTCGGCGCCTGACGGAGCACGGCCTGCGACATCAGGTGCTCAACGCCCGTCAGGACGAGATGGAAGCGGACATCGTTTCCGAGGCCGGACAACCGGGTCATATCACAGTCGCGACCGCCATGGCGGGGCGAGGAACCGACATCGAGCTCGGCCCGGGCGTCGGTCTTGCGGGCGGACTGCACGTGATTGTGACCGAGCAATCCGAGGCACGACGAATCGATAGACAGCTGATCGGCCGCTGTGGACGCCAAGGGGATCCCGGCAGCTGCGAGACGATCCTGTCGGTCGAGGACGAAGCATTGACCCCGTACTTCCCGGGGGTGGTTCGCCAACTCCTTTCGGCTCGGGCCGAAAACTATGTGTCCTTCTCAACACTCGTGCCCGGAGGGCTCCTGCGAGCGAGACAGCTGACCGAAGAATCAAGGCATCGTCGAATGCGGCGATCCCTGATGGACCTCGAAGAATATCTAGAAGACCTCATGGCCTACTCCGGGCCCAGACCATGAGAGCCAAACCGAGACACGGACGAGATCGGATGATCAAGCAACTTCGCGAACGTTGGGACAAGATGTCGGTACGCACCCGGAGTGGACTTGGCCTGATCCTCTGTGTTCTGGTTTTACTGCCGGGGCTCATCGAGTTGCGCTCGGTGGACGAGATCTCAGACAACCCTTCAGGCCTTACGTCGGTCGATCGAGTCGCCCACAAGGTCTTCGCCAAGCCCCCGTCCGCAGCGGATCTCGACATCGGGCCGGGGCAGGAGTCGGCCCCCCAGCCCGTTGCCGCCATCGAGGGCATCCCCGAGCGCCTCCCCACAGAAGCTGCCCCTGGGCCGTCGCATCTCCCGCACTATCTCGTGGATCGTAGCGACGGGTTCAATGACGACGGCGCACCCGTCATCAGCGAACTACACGATTGCATCATCGAGCCCCACGTCGTCATCGACGTGGGAAGCGCGTTGACCGCGGTCGTTCGCGCGATCGATGTCGAGCGTAGCGATTTCGTTGAGCGCGGACAGGTACTCGCGGAACTCGAGTCGTCAACGGAGCGTGCTGCGGTCGCTGTCGCGAGGGCGCGCGCCACGATGGACGGCGAAGTCGAAGCACGTCAGGCTCGGATGGAGCTCGATCGGCGCAAGCAGAAGCGAGCAGATCGGCTCTTCGACAACAACGCGATCTCAGATGATATTCGGGACGAGTTCCGAACCCAAGCCAAGGTTGCCGACGCCGCGCTGAAAGAAGCTCGGGAACGCAAAGTCTTGATGGAACTCGAACACGTTGAAGCCGTGCAGCGCCTCGAGGAGCATACGATTCGCAGCCCTGTTTCAGGCGTCGTGGTCGAACGACTCAAGTCGGTTGGAGAAGTCGTCAAAGAGGAAACCATTCTCGTCGTCGCCGAGATTGATCCACTCCAGGTGGAAGTGATTCTCCCCGCTGCTGCCTTCGGGACGATTCATTCCGGTATGCATGCTGAAATTTCTCCGGAAACCCCGAACCTGGGCGTGCAGATTGCTTCTGTTTCCGTCGTCGATCCGGTCGTCGATGGAACCAGCGGCACTTTCGGAGTCCGGCTCGAGCTTCCAAACCCTGACCACACCGTTCCAAGCGGTTTGCGCTGTCAGGTTCGATTCATCGAAGGCGACTAGGACGTTCTCATGTCGGGAAACCTGGTTTTTATCCGTATGGGCCTTCATCTCGTGATCCTGACTATCGCGATATTACTTGCGCTCGACCTCCTGGGAATGATCCCACGAACGACCTCGGATCTTTCCGCTTCGAGAATCCAACTCTGCGAGTCGATCGCGCTCGAGTCCACGGCCGCTGCTAGCCGACAAGACTTTTCCGCCGTGCGTAAAATGTTCGACGCCGTAGTTCGACGCAGCGAAGATGTGCGGTCGGTCGGTCTTCGGCAGAACGAGTCGGATCGGCTTGTCGTTGCGACGGCCGATCACCAACGGCTCTGGACGCCGGAATCAAACGTCGGATCGACGATGACACATGCTCGGCTTCCGATTGCCAAGCGAGGCGAGCCGTGGGGAACCATCGAGGTTCGATTCGAATCGGCAGAGTCGCAGGGCCTGCTGTCAAGTTTGTGGGACTACCCGCTGTTTCGCGTGATTCTCTTTTTTTCGGTTGCGGGATTTGTTGTCTACACCTTTTACATGCGGCGTGCCCTGCGATATTTGGACCCAACGACCGTGATTCCGCCGCGTGTGCAAGCGACGCTGGATGTCATGACAGAGGGCGTCGTTCTACTGGATGCCAACGAGCGCATCGTGCTCGCGAACTCGACCTTCGCCGAGAAGCTCGGCCGATCCTCCGATTCGCTGATGGGCATCAAGGCCTCCGAACTCGGCTGGCTGGTCCCAAAGTCCCTTGAGCAGGCCCGCAGCCTGCCCTGGAAGCACGCACTCGAGGATGCTGCCGCGCATACGGGTACGCCCCTCTGCGTCAAGGTGGGAGAGAACGAGTATGAGACCTTCGTCGTCAACGGCGCCCCGATCGTCGAGGAGTCGGGAAAGGCCCGTGGGGCGATCGCGACATTCGACAGTATCACTGTACTTGAACGGAAGACCGAGCAGCTCGAGAAGGCCATGGCCATGCTCGAGAAGTCTCGCGACGAGGCGAGACTCCGCAACGAAGAACTCCAGGTCCTGGCAACCTGTGATCCGCTCACTGGACTTTCCAATCGACGTGCATTCATGTCTCGCGCCGAACTCGAGTTCGCGGCCGCAATCCGCAACCAGAAAGAGATGTTCTGCGTCATGGTCGACATCGACCATTTCAAGCTCGTCAACGACAAGCACGGCCATTCGATGGGTGACGATGTCATTTGCCGATTAGCGCAGGGTCTGAGCGCCGTATGTCAGAATCGCGAAACGCTTTGCCGGTTCGGTGGCGAAGAGTTCTGCATGCTACTGACCGATATCGAAATGGAGGCAGCGGTTAAGTTTGTCGAGAACCTGCGCCGAACGGTAGCGGCGCAGGGCTTCGCTCCAATTCCCATCACGGCCAGCTTCGGATTGAGCGCAATTTCTTTCGGGGCTCCGCGCTTCTACGACCTGCTCGACCAATCCGATCAAGCGCTCTATGCCTCCAAGGAAAAGGGTCGTAACTGCCTGACTCGATTCGATGAAATCTAGGTTTTCGAAAACGCTACGCCCACGGAATTCTGTGTTCCGCCACGAGTAGCGAGAATCTGTAGGTCGCGAGACGAATTTCACTACGCCACCCAATGGGTTGCACTTTCAAGGGCGCCACTGTGCAGGAGCAGGCTGGGTCAATACCGCCGTAGCCGAGAACCTGAAATTCATCATTGTTGAGCCATGGGCGTACTCCCCAGCCTCTGTATCGACGGAGCCGTTTCATGAAGAAAAGAAATTCTGGGGCGCAGAACCCCGTCGACCCGCGCCGTCCGATGCTTTGCGAGCTCGAGCCCCGCGTTTTGCTCTCGGCTGATGTGCAATCGGTCTTGGGTGATCCGGCGCTCGGCGACGAAGCGAACCGAGAGGAGCCTGCCACACAGCTCGCGGTTCTCGATTCAAATTCGTCGAACAAGTTCGAATCTCGACAAATTCGGTCCGAGCTCGTGATCGTCGACTTCGGCGTCGGCGACGCCGATCAATTCCTCGAGGCACTCGACGGTTCGAGTCGGGAGAACCGCCAGTTCGATGTCATCGTGCTCGATGCCACGCGGGACGGCATCACCCAGATCGGTGAACTGCTTGCGGGCTACGAGAATCTCGATGGGCTCCACATCGTCTCTCACGCAAGCGAGGGCTCCGTCCAGCTCGGGAATGCACGACTCGACTCAGACAGCCTCGAAGCCGAGGCGAGCAGCATCGCCGCCTGGAGTGACGCGCTTCGCTTCGATGCCGACATACTCTTCTATGGCTGCGATTTAGCGGGAAATGCGGAAGGCAAGCTGCTCGTCGATTCGTTAGCGATGCTCACGGGTGCCGACGTCGCGGCAAGCGACGATCTGACTGGACACGCTCTCCTCGGGGGGGATTGGAACCTCGAACATCAGGCCGGCGAGATCGAAACGGCCGTGGCCTTCGGCGCCGAAGTCCAGCAGAGCTTCCTGTCGACCCTGGCCGCTCCGGTCGTCACGGATCAAACCCTCGGCCCGATCGATGAAAACCTGGCCAACGGCAGGATCGTCGGCACGGTGTCCGCGATTGACAACGACGGGCTCATCGGCGCCCAGTCTGCGGGGAACGTCACATCACTCACCCTCCCGATACCGGCGGGCGTCGAGGCGGACGACCTGCTGATTGCCTTCATCACAACCGATGGAAACCAGGCGGGAAGCCTCGCAGCGCCAGCCGGACAGGGCTGGAATCTGATCGACACCGAACAAAGAAACGTGACGCTGGGCGTGTGGTGGAAGCTGGCCGACGCCTCTGAGCCCGCGGACCACGAGTTCACCTGGTCCGGCGCCGAGGCAGCCTACGGCTCCATCATCCGTGTGACCGGACACGACGTCTCCAATCCGATTGATACGTTCGTCGTGGACGAGGGCATCGGCGTAGAGACCGCCCCCTCCGTCACGACCACCTCCAATAACGCCATGATCCTGCGTTTCTTGGCGGGCGAAGATAGTTCCATCTTCGAAGGCGAACCAGGCCTCGATACGCATGTCCCCATCACCATGGACGGAGATGGTGTGACCGGCGGGGCTGGGTACGAGATCCAGCCCAGCCCGGGTTCAAGCGGAACCGCGATTTTCAACCCGTCTGCCTCTAATGACTGGGTGACACTCACGCTGGCAATCAACCCCGACTCGAACAACACCCCACCCGCGTACGGAGGCGTCGGCTACACCCTAAATGACATCACGAGCTACACGATCACCGGAGGCAACACCGACGGCGCTTTCGCGATCGATGCCAACGGCCAGATCACGGTGTCGAACGGCGCCGCGCTCGACTTCGAGACGACGCCCACATTCAACCTGACGGTAGACGTGACGGACGGATCGATGAACACCGATACCGCCACGGTCAGTGTCTCGCTGAACGATGTCGCTCCCCTCATTACGGCACGCGAGACGGTCGACAGCGACGGCGACGGGCAGATCGACCAGATCCGAATTACGACCAGCGAAGCTCTCAACGACGTCTTCACCGATCTGGTCATCCGGGTCAATGGGATCGAATACAGCGCAGCCGACATGGATACGGGGGCCACGGCCCTGGACAATGTCTTCTACGTGAACCTCACGCCGAGCGGCACGCCCGACACCGACGCAACACCTTATGTAGCCATCGTCGCAAACACAATGCTCACGGACGGGGGCGCCGCGCCGGACGCGCTCTCGCCGGATGGCGGACCTGGCTGGTGGGATGTGAACTGGCAGAACCGCCAGCAGATCACGCTCGACTATACGGCGAATCCTGGGCCGAACCGGACTGACTACCCGGTGCGAATTCTCCTCGACTCTGGGGACGTTGACTTCAGCAAGATCATGCCCGATGGCGCCGACATTCGGTTCCGCGACACCGACGGCAGCGAGCTCTCTTACGAGATCGAGACCTGGGACGATGTCGCGGAAACCGCGACGATCTGGGTCAAAATCCCGGTCCTAGACACGTCTAATCCCGACTCCATCTACTTCTACTACAACAACCCCACGGCCACGGACGGCCAGGACGTGGGAGGGACGTGGAGAAGTGACTTCGTGGGCATATACCACCTCGACGAAACCGGGATCGCCGTCGATGGCTTCCAGGACAGCAGCGGGAATGGGGTGCACGGCCAGGGCGGTGGCGGAAACGCAGCCTACGCGCCGATCGAGGTCAGCCCCAGCAATTCGG
>Ga0315316_10000359_pt1 | contig 29837 bp, 30 predicted proteins | sample M160m3416metaG_FD_203702 | JGI IMG/M metagenome (GOLD analysis project Ga0315316, IMG submission 203702) | Ammonia-oxidizing marine archaeal communities from Monterey Bay, California, United States - M1 60m 3416 | ecosystem: Environmental > Aquatic > Marine > Intertidal zone | place: USA... | reverse complement strand
TATTCCACACCTGCAACTTTTTTTGATATTTTCATAACTGAGACAGATATTTAGACCAGTTAAATGCTTATTTTTTTGGACCCGTAGCTCAGCCTGGATAGAGCGGGTGGCTTCGGACCACCAGGCCATGGGTTCGAATCCCATCGGGCCCTTTTTTTAATAATTAACTATATTAGACATAATTTGTAGATCAGTACATGAGTCCTGGTATTGGTTTAATGGATAGACGATTGAAAACAGAAAGAGATGCAATATCTCTTGCAATGTCAGGAATTTTAAAAGAGTACAAAACAGAGTCAAAAAAAATTGAGACATTAGAAACAAAATATGATTATGATGCAGGAGATTGGTATGTTGCATTAGGTTGGGGAGACAAACGTGCAATTATAAAAATGGATTCAGTTTTAGCGGAGATAACAGATATTAAAGAAATTTAAGTTTTGATAAGAAAATCAGAATAAATGATCACCAGCAACTGATCCTGAAGAATTCATATTAAAATAATATCCATGTACATACGGATTATCTGCTTTAATTGTAACCCAGCCTTCAGTTGTAAGAAAATTTTTTAGTTCAGGATCATTAAATGTTAATCGCTTTTCAGAATTAGGTTTTAATGAAATTTGTTTGGTAATGAATGATGAGTCTTCAATTCGATAGAAGTTAAGTTCCAGATTAGCATTTTTTTCATAATTTATTAGAGTTGAGAAATTACCTAATGTTAAAACAGTATTTCTAGTAGAAAACATTGGAGCCCAATGAAATGAACCAGGTTTAGATTCCAATAAAGGACTACCCATCCTCATATTGAAACATATGTTACATGGAAGCTTTGAATCAAGTCCTTTTATTCCAACATCTAATCCAAATTTTATTCTAGAAGGAATTTTATTATTATGAAAATTTGCGATTATATGAGCTGCAAGATCATCATCTTTTGTTGATGTATCAATGGAGGAAAGTAAATTATTTAGTTCAATTTTCACTAACTTTTGTTCATTGGTATTCACTTCAAGCAAATCATCATTTTCAAAAATTTTTTTACCATTTTTATCATGTATATCAATTCGTAAGGTAAAATTAGATGGTGAGAGATTAGGATAAATAATTAAATTTGTAAATTGATTATTCTTCTGGAATATTGGAAGATATATTGATGAATCAAAATGGTTTTCATTTATTCGTGACCAATAATCAGATTCATTCACACATGAGGTACAATCATAATATGAATGAGTAAAACTTACAGAAGGAAATGATTTTTGGATATTCCCAACCAAAAGTCTAGGATAAAATCCTTTAAAATTATGATTTAATGAGATAGAACCAGAATGATTATCTAGAAATTCAGATATATTTTGTATATAATCTTTAAAATAGAGAAATTTAGTTTCATAGGAATTAATTTTTCCTATATGAAAACTTCCAGTTAGTTTTCTTGAATTATGATTTGTGATTGTGTATTGTATGAAACCATCATTATTTTCTAATGGGCCGTTTACAAACGATAGAAATGAGTTTAGATCATTTGTTTCATGAATATCAAATCCAGTTTCAGGAACTGTAGTTTCATCATTTTCTTTAAGATCCTCTATGTCATTATAGATTCTTCCTAGAGTATGAACATATGTATTAAAATCATTATTATGATATTCTAAAACTAATGCAGGATAAGGAAACACCATATCTTGTGTAGAGTTAAATTCAGTTTCTATCGAACCAATGAAATTCTTTTGATGTTCAGGATCAAGTTCTTGTAAAAGATTCTTCAGAATAATTGAGAATGCTTTTGCGTGATCAATTAGTTGAATTTTTCTCAGTAATATTTCTCCGTCAATATTTCGTAATGTTATTACAAGTGTTACTTCTCTTATATTTCGCTTCAATAACCAATATCCTAGGAAATGAATCGAACTGGAATAAGATTGATTATGAATAACTGGAAATATTGCAGAACTTCTTAAAACAGGTTTTTTTAGAAGGTTCTTTGTTTCACCAAATTCTTGAGTTGATTTTAGATGTTGATAATAACTTTTCATATTATGTTGGGATTGTTATAGTATAAAATTAGTTTCTACTTTTAAATTCTACATTTGGTACTTCATTCTGATTTGGAATTACCAGTAAACCGCCTTCATGTAGTTGTTTAAGTAATTGCATAACTTCCTTTTCAACTTGTGTACGTTGTAGACCAGTTTGTTGAGCAAATACATCAACAAGATCCGTAACTTTTCTTTTTCCGTTACATGATTTCCAAAAATCTATGATTGCTTGATTAACCATAAATCCTTGTTCATGTTCATTTGCAAGAACTAGTGAACCATCTTCTTGTTTAACTAATTTTCCAACACCTTGTGGTACTGCAGTTTCATAATTAATTGGGGCAGGTGTTTGCTGTGAACCCATATTTTTCATCATATCTTTTGCAGTATCTGACATTTTATCCATAGTCCAAGGAGGATCCCAAACAATTTCAACATCAACATTATTAACACCTGAAACTTTTTTTGCATATCTCTTTACATCGTCAACCATTGTTTCGTGTAATGGACAACCTTTTGTTGTCATTGTCATTTTAATATTTACATCATTATTTTCAGTGACATTAATTCCATAGATTAGTCCCATATCTACAATACTTAATGGAACTTCAGGATCCATGCATTTTTTCAATGAATCACGAACTTGTTCAACATCTACAGTGCTCATAAAGTATTGAAATCTGAAATGAATAAAAACTTTCTATTAATTAGCTTGAAATAATTTTTTAATAGATTCTTCAAAAGGTGGTTTAGCAATTCCTTTCTCAGTAATGATACCAGAAATTAGTTCGGGAGGAGTCATATCAAACGCAGGATTTATTACATTAATTCCATCTGGTGCAGTTTTTTTATCTCCTATTCCAGTTACTTCAGATCCATTTCTTTGTTCAATAACAACGTCCTTAGGATTACTTTCCATGTCAAATGTAGACAAAGGTGCTGCAACATAAAATGGAATGTCATGTTGTTTTGCCATGGTGGCAACTTGATATGTGCCAATTTTGTTATACACATGACCAGTTCTTAGTATTCTATCAGCTCCAACAACAATTTTGTTTACAAGATCATTTGCCATTGTGTAACCTACTGCAGTGTCTGGAATCAGACTTACATCAATACCATCATGTTTTAATTCAAAAGCAGTTAATCTTGAACCTTGTTGAATAGGTCGTGTTTCAGTAGCTATTACTTTGATGTTTTTACCACTATCCCTAGTTGCACGAATTACACCAAGAGCTGTACCATAACCTACAGTTGCTAGTGCACCTGCATTACAATGAGTCATGATTGTATCATTATTATCAAATAATTCAGAACCATGTTTTCCCATTGACATGTTAATTTGAATATCTTCATCAGCCATTTTTTTAGCATATTCTACAACTTTTGTTCTTAATTCATCAACATCAACAGATTCAATTGCAACCTGCATTATTTTTTCTAATCCCCATGTAAGATTTACAGCAGTAGGTCTTGTTTCAAAGAGAATTTGTTTGGCATTCTCAAGATATTTTATTAATTCAGTTTTTTCAGTTGCAGGGCTTTGTAATGCTGCTAAAGCCAAACCAAATGCACCAGATACACCAATAGCAGGAGCGCCTCTAACTACAAGAGTTCTAATTGCATTTGCAACTTGATTAAAATCAGTATAAGTAACAAATTCTAGTGAATTTGGAAGCTTTGTTTGATCAATCATAATAACAGAATTATTTTTCCATTCAACAGTTTTGAGGGTCATAGTCATTTCCTAAATTAGGTCTATATTATTTTTTAAAATAGAGTATTTTGTAGTTAAGTATTTTACAATAGACAGAATAATCCGTAGTTATGGAAATTAAGGATTTGGAAAGAGTGGATACAAAATGTATGTACAAAACTTACGATGATTGGCCAAAAATTGCAGAGGATGCATATCAAAATGAGTTTGATAAAATAGATATGAAAGATATAGATCATGTAGTTTTTGCAGGAATGGGAGGTTCAGGCTCAATTGGAGATACAATTGGTTCGATCTTGTCACAAAAAGATATTCATGTTAGTAATGTGAAAGGGTATTTACTTCCTAAGACCGTAGATTCGAATACATTAGTAATTGCAACTAGCGTTTCAGGTAATACAATTGAAACATTAGAAATTCTAAAAAGTGTTCATAAAACTTCGGCAAAGGCAATAGGTTTTTCGTCAGGAGGATTAATGGAAAAATATTGTAATAATGATAAAAATGTAGTTTTTCAAAAAATTCCAATGATTCATTCACCAAGAGCATCATACACAAATTTTTTATATTCCATTCTAAATATTTTAGAACCAATTCTTCCTATAGACCAAAATGAAATAAAAGAGTCAATTTCTTCATTAGAGAAAACAAAAGAAAAAATTTTTTCTGGGAATCTAAGTAAAGAAAATGAGTCATTATCTCTTGCAGATTTCACAAAAGATCTAGTTTCAATATATTATCCTGCAGGTTTACGTGCAGCAGCAATTCGTTATAAAAACTGTCTACAAGAAAATGCAAAGATTCATGCAATGACTGAAGATGTCATAGAATCTTGTCATAATGGTATTGTTTCTTGGGAAAGATCCTCAAATGTAAAACCTGTCTTAATTCACGGTAAGGATGATAGAAAGAATACAACAGAAAGATGGAAAATTCTAGAAGAATATTTCAAAATGAAGAATGTCGAATATAGGATAGTGAGTTCTAATAATGAGAATATTTTATCAAAGATTGTGAATTTGAGTTACATGCTTGACTACTCAACAATATATACTGCAATACTAAACAATACCGATCCATCACCAGTTAGATCTATAGATTTTGTAAAATCAAAATTATGAGAAAGATGGAAAATTCAAGACAGATAGAGATAACACAATTTAGAACTCTATTAAATAGTATAGAAAAAGAAGGATATTCTAAAGCTGTAAATAATTTTCTAAGAAATAACTCAGATTTTAGATCCAGATTTGATTCAAAAGAAGGGAATATTGGTTTCAGGGCAATTACTAAAAAATCTTGTCGATGTTTGATCATTAATAGCGACTTGGGAAATATCCCAGAGTGTCTTTCACAAAGTTTTGATCAAGTATTTTCATTAGATGATGATGAAAAGATTTCGATACAAGAGTATAGATTTAATGAAAAAGGGATAAAGAATATTAATTTAGTTAAAAATGAATCAGAGATCGATTCATTTCCTGAAAATTATTTTGATTTGATTATAGTAAATAGATTATATCATAATTCTAGAAACGACATATTAAGATTTTTAGAACGAATTAAACAAATTTTGGATAAAAATGGTTGCTTATGTTTAGGTTTAGATAATAAGTTAGGAATAAAAATATCTCAACAAGAAGAAGATGAGAAGTGTTACGTAAGTACATTTGAAGGCTATACCAAGATTTTGAAGTCTGTTGGATTTCAGATTGCGGCATTTTGGGCTTTACCATCATTTGACAGATTACATTATTCAGGCAGAATGGATGACGACATATCATTAAAATGGTTTTTTCAGAATTTTGATAGAAAGTTTTTGGTGGATGGAAAATATAAGATGATAGGGAGATTTTTGAAATTGTTTAACAAAACAGCAAGAAAATTTTTCTTGGAGAAATTTAGTCCATCTTTTATATTTTATTGCTATTTTGAAGAATCTCCAAAGACATTAGAAGATATGATTAAAGATAATTTTAAATTTAAAAATTTAATTTTACATCCACGCATGAATAAAATAATGTATTTCCTTCTAGATGAAAAAGGAAATCCAAGAAAAGTTGTCACGTGTAAACCAACAACATATAGTTTAGATGAAATCATTGTTCCAGTAAATAGAATTTTTCCAAATATGAGAAATCCAGATGAGAAGATGATTGTTGAGGAATGGGAAGAAGGAAGACCACTAGATAGATTTGACGACGAAGGAATAGAAATTACCATGAAATGGTTAACAGAATTTCAAAAAAAATCTAAAGGAGAAAAATTGTCTAATGAAGAGATCGAGTATGAAACAACTAATGTTAGAAATGAATTAGCAAACATAGAGATAATGAGAGAACTACCATATCAAAAATGGTTAAATGAGTACAAAGATGAGATAAAAGATAGAAATTTGGAAAAAACTGGTGTCCATGGTGATTTTCAAGTAAGGAATATCTTAGTAGATCACAATAGAAAAAAAGCAAATATTATTGATTGGGACTGGAGGTTCCAAGAACAAGGAAATCCATTATACGATTATGTTTGGTTAGCGACTAGTATGATGATGATTTCAAGTAATCCGGTGGAAGAATTTTCTAAAAATTATAAAAAAACTGACGGGATTATGAAAAGTATAAAAATAATTAAAGATACAATGAGGAAAAATTTTCATACAGAATTAAATTTTATTAAATTACAAAGATTTATGATAATGAGATTCATTACCATAAGAATCAAAGATGGAGATGAAGGTTATATGACATACGTGAAAATTTTAGAAAAAATTTTAGAGAATGATTAACGAGAGAAATATAGAAGGAAGTTTTATTACGATAGAGTAAAATTGTGCAATCTAAGAGATTTATTATGATTTATGATACTTTTTTGTATATTGATCCAGGAAGTTTAAATGCATTATTTGCAGTCATAGTAGGAGGTATAGTTGGAGCAGGGTTATACATAAAAACAAAATGGCAATCAATCAGATTTAGAAATAAAACGGATAAATAACTTTCAAAGAATTTACATTTATGAAATTTCCAGGATTTGGTATTGAATGGAAAGAATTAAGAAAATTTGAGAAAGTGGAATTAGAAGATAAAACAATTGTATTTTATGCAGAGAATTCTGCATCTTATAATCATTTTAGATTATTAATTGAGAAATTAACAGATGAGATGGGTATTGCAATTTGTTATGTAACATCAATTAAAGATGATAAAATTTTTCAGAAAGAGAATCAAAACGTAAAATCATTTTACATTGGAAACGGATCATCTAGAACAAAATTTTTTCTTACGCTAAAAACAAGAGTTTTAGTCATGGATATGCCAGATTTAGAAAAGTATCATATCAAAAGATCAAAAGTCTTTCCAGTTCATTATGTGTATTTATTCCATTCAATGTTTAGCATACATTCGTATCTAAGAAAAGGTGCCCTTGATAATTTTGATGCAATATTTTGTGTAGGGAAACATCACGTTGATGAGATTAGAGAAACAGAGAAGACATACAACCTAAAAGAGAAAATTCTAATAAATTATGGATTTGGAAGATTAGATTTTTTATTGAAAGAGGCTGAGCAATATAAAGATCAAAAGAGAGATGACAAACTTATCATAATTGCACCATCATATGGTGAAAATAATCTTCTTCAAGAATGTGGTATAGAATTAATCGATATACTCCTAAAATCAAAGTTTAAAGTGATTTTAAGACCACATTATAGAATTATTAGAGATTCAAAAGAGTTAATCAAATCAATAGAAGATAGATTTAATGACAATACGAGATTTTTACTTGAGAAAGGGGTTATACAATCAGATGATTTTCATTCATCAAAATGTATGATTACTGATTGGTCAGGGATTGGAATGGAATATGCATTTATTAAAAAAAATAAAGTTATTTTCATTGATGTTCCAAAAAAAGAAATGAATGATGAAAGTGGAAAAATAGATTTGGAGCCAATTGAGATATCAATAAGAAATAAAATTGGTCATGTTGTATCTCCAAAAGAATTAGATCTTATTCCAGAATTGATCAATAATAATGAAATTAGGATTGAAGGGATAGAAGATATACAGGCAAATACTGTGTTTAATGTCGGAAGATCTGCAAGTGTTGGTGCAGAATATATTAAAAAAATAAATGTAGACAATCTAAGTGATTAATATGATAATAATTTCTCAAAATATTACTAATTATGATTTTAATATACCAAAAGATGCAATTTTCCGTATAAATTTAGCATGGATTAATGAAATTGGTGATTTAAAAAATCTTCTTAAAAAACATTCAATGAAGAAGATTTTTTTGGATTTACCAATCAATAGAACAAAACCACCAAATAACAAATATTCTTTTGATAATTTAATTCTCATATTTGAACAATTTGAGAACATAAAATATCTGGCAATTTCAAACGTTACTGGCCCAAAAGATATACAAAAATATCTTAAATTAACTCCATCTAATATAACAATAGTACCAAAAATTGAGAGTCGTTTGGGAATAGAAAACATAGAAAGCATAACAAATGAATTAAGAGATGGAGAGAAAATTATTATGCTCGATCATGATGATCTGTATTCAGATTTGATAAAGAATGATATTTCAAGTGAACAATTCTCAGAATATGTAAATAAATTAGTTGATTTCTGTAATAAAAATAAAATTGAATTGCTCAGGACAATTGGAGTAATCTTTGCAGATGAAAGAAAAAATGTATCAAATTATGTGAAATAATTACAAGTCTTTGAATGAATTTGAGACCTCTATGAAATCATATGGTTTATCCTGCATATACCAGATATGTCTATTTTCAAGAATTTCATAGTTTGTATTAAAATTTGAATTAAATAGTATTCGGAATATATTGACACTTGATATTTCTGATGGAAGTTGACCATCAAAATTTGGGAAATGGAAGGACAAAATTGTATTAAATCCCCTCATATGATCAATAGGTTTTGGATTTTGCCAGTCTATTTCAGGCCTAAATCCATGATCAGACATCACAAGTATTATAGAATCAGGAGAACGAGATTGGATTACATCTATCAGCTGTAAAATTTTTTTTTCGGTAAATTTTAGTTGTGATAGATATGCTGTTTTATCATTTTGATTTTTTTGACTCATTTTGTTTCCATCTTCATCATAAATGAAAGGTTCGTGTGGTAATCGAATATGTGCATGTATAAAATTGGGAGATGTTTCCTCAAAGTTTACGTTAGTAATGGTATCAAAAAAACATTCTAATTTTTCATATTGATGGTTTTCCAAAAGTTTTTCATTAAAATAACTAAATGGCATGTAAGTCAATACAAAATTTTTCCTGAGATCAGGGTTTATAGTTCCAAAACTACACAAACGTTCATCAGTTAAACGTACATCAGGAACAAGTCCCATCCCACCATAGAATGTTGTAATATTGTAATCATTAGCTTTGAATATTTTCATTACAGTGTTATACTGTCTCATTTGATTTGGTAAACGAAAATCATTAGAATCAACACCAAGTTCTTCCTCAAGAAAATCTAAGTAAATCATATTCATAAAAGAAGGAACCGCTAATTCGGTATTTGGATAATTGCTAAAACTTTGTACAGGAGTTACAAATCCACGTTCAGTAAGTCTATCTTCAAATGGCTGTAGGTTATAATCAAAGTCAATTTGCAGAGTATTCTTTCCTGCAAATTCATCAAGAAGTAACATGTAAACATCAGGTTTTGTTTCTGTTTCAAAAATTGGTATTTCTAGTTGAGAATAATCAGATAAAGAATAATCAACTTGATTTGTAATGTAATAACCAGATATACTAACTAAAAGGAATCCTACAATTGTTATTGACATTATATTAAGTGGGTGGTTAACATTCTTGATTGACTTTCTTTTTAGAATGAAAATAATTATTACAATTCCTAATGCAACAAATATAACTCCTAAAATAGAATTTTTTCCAAAAATTTGAAGAAGAGTATTTGATTGTGCTGTTAAAATATGATGTAGATTTGAGTAAACAACATACAAAAGAATTAGTACTGAAGTGATTAAGGAAGATTTTTTATAGTTAGTTAGAAATTTTAAAGGAATCCATATGAGAAAAACTGGTATTAAAGATAAGAAAAGTGGGATAATTATATCTGTGATTGGTACTTCATGTATGTTATATTGAAATAAAAATAATATTGGTAAAAATGAAAAAAGTATAGGATGAAAAATTATTTTATCATTCATAAGAGTAATAAAAAATTCTAAATTAAATAGTTAATATGTTTAATGAGAATTAACAAATAATATTTATTATTAATGAATGGATTTTTATTATTATGAGTAGGTTAAATTTTGAAATTATTTTAGATGCAAAAAAAGCTGTACTTGAAGAGATATTTGTCGATTATGAATATTATCCAAATTATCTAAATCAAATTGAATCTGTTGAAATCATAAAAAATGATGGAAAGGAGATTGTAACTAAGCAGGTATTAGTTTTTTCGACATATCTGAAGAATAAGATTACCCAAACAAGTACTCATAGAATTAATAATGATGGAAAGTTTTTTTCAAAGATTTTAGATGGACCTGCAAAAGGAACAGAGATAGTAATAGAATTTTTGACAGAAAATTCAAAAACTAAGGTAAATGTTGATATGGATTTAACATTATCACTCAAGGCAAAAATATTTTTTCCAATAATAAAAAAAGCATATAAACAATTTCTTACTGGAGTTTTTTATAAGATGAATTCACGGGCGATTCAGAAATAAAATGTGATGATAACATGGAAGAATTTTCTAATATAATTAACTGGGATAAAATTTATTCAAAATCAGAAGAATTTACAAATAAAACTCCAACTAAATTTGCATTCATTGAAAATTTCTTTTTTGAAGATTTTTATAGAAAATTATACGAAACGTTTCCGGATATCAGTACATTTACAAAAATTGAGGAACCAGATAAATCTGCATTTAGAAGATGGTGGGGAAGTAAAGGTAAAAACGGCGTGATAGATCCCAATGAAATAGATTCTGAATTAAGTCCAGAATGGAATTTATTTTATAGGTATTTACATTCTGAGAATTTTATTCAAAATATACAGAAATTTTCAAAAATAATTGTCAATAAAACAAAACATTTTGCTTTTTTAAATATGGAAAAAGGAGGATATCAATTGCCACACATTCATGATGTAGGACCAAGAACTTTAGTTTTTTTAGTATATTTTAATAAAAATTGGCCGGATGGCAAACCAGGTGGAACATACATGTCAAAGAATGAAGGAAAAGATATAATTTTTGAACCTTATAATTTAGATAATAGTTGTATGGTTTTTCAAGATGGTCCATACGCAGAACATGGAGTTCGGTATATCGATAGAGATACAGAACGAAAAGCAATTCAAATAACTATGGAAGGTTTTTCAGAAGAAGAAGGATGGTCCATCTATGAACGAAAAATAGAGAAGATAGAGCTATAGAAGATTCCATAATTCTATAATACTAAAAAATAATCGTAATAGTAATGACATCATATAATAAAAAAATAACTTTATTGGGCGTGCTTATTGCTTTTACAATTTCATTTTCACTATTAACAGTAATTCTAAGTAATCATCATAATATCAATTACATATCAATTGAAGAACAAAAATTCTATTCCCAAAATTTTCCTGAAAATGAGAGAAAAATTTTCATTTTAGGTGCAAGTCCAGTTAATGCAATAAATGCAGAAATTGTAAATAAAATAATTAAAAAAACAGATGAGAGATTTACAGTGTATAATCTTGCAAAAGGTTCAGATGATCCGGATAAGAGAAAAGATACTTTAGAATTAATAATCAAGAGTCAACCGGAGATTATTTTATACGGAGTAGGATACAGAGATTTTCAAGAAAAAATTTCGGTTAATAATTTTTCAGATACAGCAAAAGTAGAATCTATTTTACCAGATCCACATAGTTTTCTTGAAGAATATCTAGTTTCAAAAGTAGGATTTTATGATTTAGAATTAGATTATTTGAAAAACCCAAAATTATCGACCTTACAAATTATCAAATCAATAAGTCAAGAAAAGGTTAAGGAATATAAAGAAAGTACAGATATAATTTTAAATTATGATCATCCTCTGAGAACTCCAGAACAAGTAGAGACTAAGTATGTAAAAAAAACAGATGAAGAATTATCTATAATGAGTCAAGGATTAAAAATTGATTTACAACGATATGGAATTGAACCTGAATACAAAAACAGATACAGCATATCTTTGAATAACATGATTGAGGAGTTTCAGAAAAATAATATAGATGTGATATTATTTACACACCCTCATCACAAATACTATTTAGAGAATGTTCCAGAAGAAAGTGAAAAGGAATTTTTTAAGATAATTGATAATATGAAAGATAAATATGATATTAAGCTAAAACTTTTTCATCAAGAATATTCAGATAAAATGAATTGGTCTGATTTGGTTCATATATTCTATAACTATGATTTACAGAAAAATAATGATGATTCTATTCAATATAGTAACGATATAGCAGATTTAATTTTAAGCGAGATAAAGAAATATGTTATTTAACACAATAGATTTTATTATATTTTTTATTTCAGTATTAGTTGTAATTTCTATATTTAGACAAAGAAAATTTCAACATTTTTTTCTAGTTATAGCAAGTTATTTTTTCTTTTATTTTACAAGTAATTATCTAATAGTTTTACTAATTTTTTCAACATTATTAGATTTCTATGTAGGAAAAAGTATATGGAATACTAAATCACTTCAGAAAAAGAAATTACTATTAAGTGCAAGTCTTGCAGGTAATTTAGGATTATTAGGATTTTTTAAATATTCAGATTTTGCCATTTTACAATTTAATTTATTGGGAGAGTTTTTTGATTTAACAAGCAATATACCATTTCTAGAATTAGCTCTACCAATTGGAATATCATTTTATACATTTCAAACAATTAGTTATACAGTCGATATCTATCGTGGTAAATTAGAACCAAGTAAAACTTTCAAAGAATTTGCACTCTTTGTTTCATTTTTTCCACAATTGGTTGCAGGTCCAATTGTTCGTGCAAGAAATTTCTTGCCACAATTACGTGAAAAAATGGAGAGCTTTGATTCTCCTAGTAAATTAAAACAAATTATTCTAGAGAAAGGTAATCTCAAACTTGGAATTACAATAATGAGTTTAGGTTTCTTCAAAAAAGTTTTCTTTGCAGATAATATTGCACCATTAGTTGATACAATTTTCAGTAACCCAATTGGAATGGAGAGTTTTACAGTAGTATTAGGTGCAATAGCATTTGGAATTCAAATTTATTGTGACTTTTCCGGATATTCAGATATTGCTATCGGAGCAGCTCTAATACTTGGATTCAAACTACCAATTAATTTCAATAAACCATATTTTGCAACATCTCCTTCAGATTTTTGGAGAAGATGGCATATTTCCCTATCAACCTGGTTAAGAGATTATTTGTACATACCATTAGGTGGAAATAAAAAATCGAATAGCAGAACATATGTTAATTTACTAATTGTTATGTTCCTAGGAGGTTTATGGCATGGCGCGTCATGGAATTTTGTAATATGGGGGTTATTACATGGAGGATATCTTGCAGTCCATAAGATTATTGTGAAAAAAATTCCAGTAGTTGGAAATTCTAGATTTTTAAAAACAAAATTAGGTGTTTTCCTTACAATCATCGTAACACAGTATTTTGTGTTCTTGGCGTGGATTCCTTTCAGAGTTCATGATTTCGAACAATCAATATTTTTAATTCAAAAATATGTTTTTCTTGATTTTGTTTGGGAAACAACTCCAAAAATTATTAGTGAGAATACTTTTGCGGTAGGATTAATACCATTATTTTTCTTATTGCATATTATTTCATATAAGAAATCAAATATTTCAGAAAGAATATCTAAAATGAATTCAGTCTACTGGATATTATTTTTGATTGCAATAATGAGTTTGATCATATTCTTCTTTTCAGGTAATGCAGAAGATTTTATTTATTTTAGATTTTAATTAAAAATTTTATCTGGTACGATTTTTTTCAAATATTGATTTAGCAATAAATAATTCAAATGGGATATCTATCATCAGTCCTGTTTCAATTGGAATTTGATGTGGAATACATTTTGAAAAATCAGTTTTTTTAGTTTTTAGAAATTTTTGTGTGTCATATACATACAATCCATTTAATTGATAGACGATTGGTGCTTCTTGTCTAGACTTTGGTCTATTAGGTAATTTTTTACTTAATTCTAAAAATCCAGACTTATTTTTTTCAACCATATTAAAATAAGGATTCAAATGTTGTTTGTAAACACCACATACTGCAAGACATTTTTTCTTCTTTAGTAAATTAATACTTTTTTTAATATCATTTGTATTAATGAAGGGGGTAGTTGCATCTCTCCAAACAAAAATATCAAATTTAAAATTCAGTTCTATTAATTTTTTGGTCGCATGTAGTAAAACGTCATCCATTGTAGCAGTACTAGATGCCAAATATTTTGGTCTCATAAATGGAACTTCTGCCCCAAATTTTTTTGCAATTTTTGCTATTTTTTTATCTTCAGTTGAAACAACAATATGTGAGAAAATTTTTGAATTTTTTACATTTTGGATTACATGACCAATCAAAGGAATACCATTAATTTTGACTATATTTTTGTTAGGTATACCTTTAGAACCTCCTCGGGCAGGAATTATACAAATTACACTCACAATACAATCTAAAATTTATTTACCAATAAAATTTTTGCTACATATGGTAAAATCAAAGAGAGAAATTCTCAAATTGTCAAAAAAAATTGAAATGATAATTACAGATGTTGATGGAGTATTAACAGATGGAGGAATGTATTATTTTGAAAAAGGCGAATATCTTAAAAAATTTAATACTAGAGATGGAATGGGTTTCGAATTATTAAAAAACTTTAAAATAAAAACAATAATTATGACTAGAGAAAATTCTCAAATTGTAAGAGAACGTGCTAAAAAAATTAAAGCCGATAAGGTATTTCTAGGCATATTAAAAAAAGAGAATATGTTAGAAAACATTTGTAAAAAAAATAAGATATTACCGAAAAATATTGCATACATTGGTGACGATATTAATGATCTAAGAATTATGCAAAAAGTGGGATTGACATTTACTCCTCAAGATGGAATGGAAATTATTAAAAAAAATGCAGATTATATTTGTAAAATGAAAGGAGGAGAAGGTGTGTTTAGAGAGATTGCAGATTTGATAATAAGTGGTCGCGTTTAGTAGCCTCGAAATTTTTTTCTATTATTTAGTTCGCTATCTAATACATTTTTTTCGGTTGAACCTAATGCAACAAATGTTCTTTTTGCACGTTTGACAACTAAGGACATACCATCAGGCTCCAAAGATGATGCATGATCAGGACCTTTCATATATCGATCTAAAGTAAAATGACGTTCAATAATTCTTGAACCTAATAGAATTGTGCTAGTACATAATACAGTTCCTCTTTCATGACCAGAATAACCAATTATACAATCATATCTATTTTTTAATGTTGGAATAACATTAAGATTTAGATCTTGATCATTAGTAGGATAACTAGAAACACAGTGTAATAAAGCAAATTTTTTGGTATATGATTTAATTAAATTAATTGCTTTATCTAACTCATCTAAAGTGGACATACCACTAGATATTATTATTGGTTTTTGTGTTTTACAAATTTCTTCAATTAATTTTAAATCAGTCACATGGAATGATGAGATTTTGTAAATAGGATTGTCAAGTTCTTCTAATAATTTTATAGATTTAATATCAAATGGAGTAGAAAAACAAAGAATTTTTAATTCTTCAGAATAATCATATATTTCCTTAAGTTGTTTCTTAGAGAATTCTAATGCCTCTTTATGTTCACGATAAGTACTTCCAAAGGAATTTTCATTATCATAAGTTTTATCTAAAAGTTCTTTTGAAAATGAAGATTCAATATCTTTAACTTGAAATTTTACTGCATCGACTCCGCATTTTTTAGCTTTTCTAATTAATTCAAATGCAAGTTCGAGATCACCATTATGATTATTTCCTATTTCAGCAATAATGAAAGGAGGATCATTAATTCCAATAGATTTGTTAAATGGAAGTTTAATTTGTGTCATATCAGTTTGTTTTTTTTTATATTATATTTACCAAACACTCCAACCACCATCTATAACAAGATTAGCACCGGTCATATATGATGATGCATCAGTTGCAAGGAAGATCATAGGAGATGCATATTCATTTTTATCAGCCATTCTTCCAAGAGGAGTTTTTTTAGAATAAGAATTTACAAAGGTTTTTGGATTATTAGCATAAACTCCACCTAATGTCAAAGTGTTTACACGTATTTTATCTTGGGCAAATTTTGTTGCAAGAAATCTAGTCATATTTAAAATTCCAGATTTACTTATAGAGTATCCAATTGGTTTCTCAATTGGATTTTTTGAATTTTTAGATGTTAATGACTCATACAATCTTTGATCTGGCGATAGAATTCCATATGTAGAAGAAATATTAATTATTGATCCACCTCCATTTTTTTGAAAAAAAGGAATACATTTTTGGATCATTAATAATGCACCAGTTAAATCAACGGAAAAAAATGATTCCCAGTCATTTGGATTCATTTTCAAGAAAGATTTGTAAGTAGATTTCAGTTCCTGAGTTCCAATTTGTTTTACCAAAGAAGCATTATTTACTAAAACCTTCAAATTTTTAAGATTTTTATTGATCTTTTTAAAAGCAAGGTCTACTTGTGGTTTTTTTGTTATATCACATTTAATAAATTTGAGTTTACAAAGAAGTTCTTTTTTTATTTTATATTCTCGAATTATATTTTTTTTGAATTTTTCTTCGTCAATATTTTTATCAAATATTATTACATTAGAACCTATAGATAGGAATGCATGAGTGTATACCATTCCAAGTAATCCAGTTCCACCAGTGATAATGACAGTTTTATTTTTCAAAGAAAAATTTTTTAGAATATCCATAACAATAAAATTAATAAATTGTAAATAGATGTTTCGTAGAATTACTCCTATATTTTATTTAGATTATATTAACAAGAATTCTTTAATTTTAATAATTTTTTAATATATTGTTCAGTAAATAAATTAAAGAAATGTTGATTATTTTCAAGGAATAATTTCATTTTTTCATTATTAATTTCTGTGTCATGAAAATTTCCACCATGTCTGAAGAAATTTGCTTCATTAATTTCATATTCTTTAAGATCAAGTTCAAAAGAATGTTCATCTAAAATTGATAAATATCGATCAAGATCATCAGAGTTTACTTTCATATCAAGTCCTTTTCTAATTTTAGTGGGTAACTCTTCTAATGAGTTTAATTTTTGAACAGAAGGTAATACAGAAAAACCCATATCAGATATTATCATAGAAGGTTTTTGATAAAATGCGGCCTCTAAAGAAACTGTACCACCAACAGATATGATAAATGATGAATTTTCTATTAATTTTTGAATATTTGATGATGGGTGATATAATCTAACATTTGGGATTTTCAAAATTTCCTTATAATATGAAATCTCTCTCCATTCCCTTAATGATTGAGAAAAATGCTCTTTAACGTACAGTACGTAATCAGGAGGAATTGATTTAGAAATATGACGTATTATTTCTAATTGATTTGTATAATATGGAGTAGCGATGAGAAGTGTTCTTTCAGGTTCTTGATGTAATGTAAATAAAATATATTTTTCATTTTTATGAATATTAAATTCAAAATTTTTATCAATGAATGATTTTCGTATTTTGGTTTTTAGTGACTTTGAAATATAATCAAAGAATACTTTAGATTTTTTTCTTCCATAGTAAGAAAAATGAGTTTTTGTATTAGAATTATCAGATTTTAAAAAGTAATCAGTTGCAGCTTTAATCTTACTTGATGTTGTGCCTCCAAAATTTTTTTCAAATAGTTTTAGTTGTGTTGAATTATCTTTGGAGGTTAAAAGTTTTAGAAGCTCATCGAAGGTTCTCTCTTTTGAAACAATATTAGATAAGGGAGGCATGTCATCAAGTTTGTGAAGCTCTTGTGAGATAATACATTTGTAAGCAAGCTTTGATTGATTGAGCATTAAAACTTTAATTCCTTTTTTTCTACATATTTCATAAAAAAGATGTTGTTGGTGAAGCGCAGTTTCACTAGTAATTAAAAAATCTGGTTGAATTTCATCTAAAATTGATTCATATAATTTACATTCTTTTTCTAAAATAGATAAAATTTCATCTTGTGAAAATTGATAAAAATCATTGTATTGATAAAAAACTCTTTCATTAATTCCTAGTTGCCACAGATTAATTGAGTATTTTTTCTCAAAATTTTTTAGATATTCTATATCAATATTTTTTGAATTTTGTATATGATCATGGAGAAACCAGGTTTTTGTGAAATTCACAGAGTTTTGTTTTTCAAAAAATTTTTTAGTCCTATTAGTAATATCAATAATTGCATATAATTCACAATCATGCTTCTTTTGTAAATTATTAGCTAGTCCAAAAAATAACATATGTGCATTCAACCAAAAAATTATTTTGTCAGTCATTTATAGTTAAAATAATTTTTTAACCTTCATAGTTATAGATTTCCAAGAAATTGTGACAATAATGTTAACAATTATGAGTAATTAACATAAATGAATTATCAGATTTTATGAATATAATCAAGAATGAAGAAAATTAATAACTTATTTCTAATGACTATCGCAAATAGTTCTGGTTCAGGAATAACTGCTATTTTTTGGTTTATCATTGCAGCATTATTAGTTCCCAGTGAATATGGTCAAATTCAATATTTCATTAGTATTGCAGGTCTTGCCTACACTATTTCACTTTTAGGGACACAATCCGTTATTACAGTTTATACTGCGAAGAAAGTGGAGTTACAATCAACACTTACAATAATTTCTTTGATTACAGGAATAGTTTCAGCTGGAATAATATTATTACTATTTTCAAAAGTAGAAGTAAGTTTTCTATTAATTGCATTTATACTAAATGACATTGGTTTAGGATATGTTTTAGGAAAGAAATTTTTTGGTACATATTCAAAATATTTCCTTTTACAGAAAAGTTTGACATTTATTTTAGGAATTTCATTTTATTTTATTTTTGGTCCAGAAGGAATAATTTTTGGAATTGCATTATCATATATACATTTCATAATAATAATTTTAAAAATTTTAAGAGAGTCAAAGATTAATTTTCCTTTATTAAAAAGTAGAATAGGTTTTGTAGGAAATAATTACTCAATAAATTTGATCGGCATAGCTAAGAATAATCTTGATAAGATTATAATTATGCCTTTAGTTGGATTTGAAATTTTAGGGAACTATGCTTTAGCATTACAAGTATTTTTTGTATTAACAATGTTTTCAAAAATTATTTACAATTATACATTACCACATGATTCAACAGGAGATACAAAAATTAGGATAAAGGTTCTTGCGTTAATATCTGCAATAGTAATTACAATTTTTGGTATTACTATCATACCAATGATTATTCCAGTAATATTTCCAGAATATGTAGAATCAGTTATGGCAATACAAGTAATAAGTTTAGCAGTTATCCCATCAACTATCACATTAATGTTAACTTCAAAATTACTTGGCAATGAAGATAGTAAGATAATTTTGATATCAAGGATTATTTTTGCAAGCACAATAATTTCATTGATATTAATATTAACGCCAATCTATGGAATAGTTGGAACAACATCTAGCTTTGTAGTAGCTAGTACTATTCAATCTATAATACTATTCACATATCAGAGAATTTCTAGGGATAGAAATTAGTCTTATACTAATCAATCATAATTTATTAATTTCTTTTGCAATTCGTTTCGAACCTAGACCATCAACAATGTTATGATTTGTTTTGAGATTATTTCTAATATTCTCAAGATCATTAACGACACGATGAATTTTTCTTGGAGTTAATTTGTTTAATAAACCTAAATTTAGACCAATTCCAAGTTTTTGCCATTCTCTAGATGTAATTAATTGGTGAGGATATTGGCATATGATAGCAAATGGTACTTTCATGTGTGCAAATTCATATGATGTAATACCGCCGCCACAAAAACCAAATTTTGTATGACCAATTTCTTTCATGAGATCAGAAGTTTTCTGAATTACAGATACATGAGTTTTCTTTTGCTGAATTAATTGAGTTAATTTTTTATTCTTTTTAGTTGAAGGTCCAAGAATTATTTTAGTATTAATTTTTTTTGAATTATGACATAATGTGTTCATTAAAACGGGTATGATATTTGATGAATCAACACCACCAAAGGTTGCAAGTAAATCAATTTTTTTATGTTTATAAATTTTTTTAGTTTTATTTTGATTAATTATCTGGTATTTAGGACCTAGTAAGCATTTTGTGTCATATTTGTTATGAATGATTTTATTTGAATATCCAATAAAACCATTAATTAATAGATCTCCATCGAATTGAATATTTTTTAGATCTGAAATGATTACAGTTTTTGTTACTTTTTTTATTGCTTGGAAATATTTATTGGTTGTACCATATTTATCAACAATTACAAGATCAATTTTATTTTTTTTTATAAATTTAATGGATTTTTCTATATCCATGTTTTCACTAATTCCAGGTTTTAATTTTGAGAATTTTAAATTATTTTCCTTTAGAATTGATGAAACAGAACCATAGTCTTCAATCAGAAATATAATTTTATGTGAAACTAATTCTTTACATAAATTGATACATCGATAAATATGTCCAAATCCTAATTGTCTTTCAGGAATTTTACCGCCGGATGTTCTAAAAAGAATTTTCATGAATAATCAAAATAATTATCGTATTTTTTTGGCTGGTGTGCCAGCCCATACTTCATTTTCAGGAATATTGCAATTAACTAGACTATTTGCTCCAATAATAGCGCTTTTTCCAATTACAACATTTGGGAATATAACAGAATTTGCACCAATGCTACATCCTTCTTTCAAAATTATTTGTCCTTTTTTTCCATCAATTGTTGAATTACTCATTATACTACAATTCCAACCTATCTTCACATTATCTTCAATATTTACAGAATTCATAGCATCAATTATTGTAAAACTACCGATTTCTACATTTTTTCCTAATGTAAAATTTTCTTTATGAGTAACTCTCCAAAACCATTGTGTCATTCCAAATTCATCAAAAATTGGTTCATCCCACTTATCATTCATGATTATTAGTCATAATTTTGAATTTTAAAGATTACGTGTAATAGAAGAGATTCAATTGAAACAAAAGATCTTATCAAGTGTATGAATTATGATTAAAGATTTTAAACGTCAAATCAGGCATTATATCATGAATTTTAAAAAAATATTTGATTTATCTAATCGTGTTATAGTCATTACCGGTGCTGCCGGGTTATTAGGCTCTGAATACGCAAATGGTTATTCTCAAGCAGGAGCCAACGTAGTATTAGCTGATAAAAATTTTGTAAAATGTAAGAAATTAGCAAATGAATTGGAAAAAAAGTTTGGAACAAAACCATTAGCAATCAAATTAGATGTTACAGATCCAAATTCTATAAAAAAAATGGTTAATCAGATAACAAAAAAATTTTCCAAGATTGATGTCCTTGTAAATAATGCAATATACCCTGAAATTGGAAAAAACAAAAAAACGAAATTTGAAGAATTTCCTCTCGATATTTGGAAAAAAGGAATTGATGTGAATCTAACTGGAATATTCCTGTGTAGTCAACAAATTGGAAAAATAATGGCTAAGCAAAAAAATGGAGTAATTATCAATATTAGCTCAATTTATGGAATTAAAGGACCAGATCAAAGAATTTATGGAAAAACAAAAATTATCAAATCAGCATTATATGCAACAACAAAAGGTGCAGTGATTAATTTTACAAGATATCTAGCATCATATTGGAATCGAACAGGAATTAGAGTAAACACACTTTCATTGGGAGGTGTAGAAGAAAAACAAGATGCGAGTTTTAAGAAAAAATATTCAGATAAAACAATGATTGGGAGGATGGCAAAGAGAGACGAATATGTTGGTGCCTTGTTATTTTTATCATCTGATGCTTCATCTTACATGACTGGTTCAAATCTAGTCATAGATGGTGGATGGAGTGCATGGTGATTACATTTGAATGTTTTAGAAATTAATAAAAAAAAAATTGGAGAGATAAATCCTACGTACTTCATTGCAGAAGCTGGATTAAATCATAATGGTCAAATTGATATTGCAAAAAAAATGATTGATAATGCACACAATGCAGGTGCTGACGCAATAAAATTTCAGACATACAAATCAGAAAACTTTTTATCTGAATCAAGTGAATATTTTGATTTTTTTAAAAATGTTGAGCTAACATATGATGATTTTGAAAATCTAAAACATTATGCAGATGAACGTGGAATAACTTTTTTATCAACACCATTTGATTTTCAAAGTGCAGATTTTTTAGAAAAAATTGGTGTTTCAGCATTTAAAATTGCATCATCAGATTTAACAAATATTCCATTGATTGAACATATTGCAAAAATGAACCTGCCTATGATAATATCGACAGGTTTAGGAACACTAGATGAGATAGATGAATCAGTAAAAGCATGTAATTCTGTAGGAAATGAAAAAATTGCAATTCTACATTGTGTTGCAGATTATCCTGCTAATCCAGAAAATGTAAATCTAGATGCATTAATTACAATGAAAAATAAATATCAAGTTCCTATTGGATATTCAGATAATGGTGAATCAACAATTGTTGATGAAGTTGCAGTTAGTTTGGGAGCAGATATTATAGAAAAACATTTCACATTGGATAAAAAAATGGAAGGTCCAGATCATTCATTTTCAATTTTACCTAGTGATATGAAACAATTAATTGCAAAATTTAGACTAATTAAAAAGATGAAGGGTCATGGAGGAAAAATTCCAAATGATTCAGAAAAAAATAATAAAATTGCTATAAGGAAATCAATTACTTGTTCAAAATTTATTAAAAATGGAGAGAATCTATCAATAAATAATATTGCCATTAAAAGACCAGGAAATGGAATAGAACCAAAATTTTGGTCAGAGGTTATTGGTAAAAAAGCAATCAGAGATATCGATAAAGATGAATTGATTAACTGGGATGACATTTTGTAGAAAATGAAACCCATTTGTTTAATTTGTGCAAGAGGAGGATCTAAAGGAGTTCCAAACAAGAATACAAGAGTTATTCATAAAAAACCACTTATTGCACATACGATTGAAAAGGCAGTAGATTCAAAAATCTTTTCACATGTTGTAGTATCAACTGAAGATAAAAAAATTGCACATGTATCAGAAGAATTTGGTGCAGAAGTTCCATTCATCAGACCAAAGAAACTAGCTGGAGATATAACACCAATTGGAGATGTTTTTGTTCATGCAATAAAAAAATTGCAGAAAATGAATTATCAATTCGATGTATTTGTGAATTTAGATTGTACCGTTCCTTTTATTCAAAAAAGAGATATTTCAGGTACTCTCAACTTACTAAAAAAGAAAAAATGTGATGCGGTTTATGGAGTGTATAAACAACATCTCAATCCTTATTTCAATATGATGGAATTAAATTCGAGAGGATTTCTTGAACTAACAAAAAAATTAACTAAAAGACCAAGAAGTAGACAAGAAGCGCCTGTAGTTTATCAATTAAATGGCTTATTCACCTACGATACGAAGAAATTTTTGAAGATTGGTAATCCCATAATGCCAAAATCAGTTCCTTTTGAAATTCCAATAGAAAGGGGATTTATGATTGATACAGAAATTGAATTTAAAATTGCAGAATCAATGTTTAAACAGAAATTTAATAAATAATTTATTTTTTAATTATTACAGTTTTCTTTAATTTAGATGATTTTATTATTCCTAATGCAACTTTAAGTAAATAAGTTCCTTGAGAAATATCGTTAATAGATTTTTTTTCTTTTTTTACACAATTCATAAAGTGTTTTAATTCATCTTGATACATATCATTTTTTTTATAATTTTTTATTTTTAAAATTATATTCCATTTTTGAGTTTTAAAATTAAATACTTTAACTTCGTTATGTAAGGAATCCCAATAGATAGTACCTTTTGTTCCTATAATTTTACAAGAACGAATTTCTGGTTTTTGAAAATAATCCAGATGTACTTCACCTATAATATTATTTTGAAATCTTAAAATTATTGCAGAAAGATCATTGGTTTTAATTTTTAAATCACTGAATTTACCAGTAATAGAAATAACTTCTTTAATTTGCCCAAAGAACCAGTAAAGATAATCTAATTCATGAATACATGTTAAAACAACACCACCACCTAAATCATCTCTAGCTGCATAACCTTTTGAATAATCTTCATATGGATGCCAGTCTGGTAAATATGCACCACATTCTACTTTTACTGAGATTATTCTACCAACTGTTTGTTTTTCAATCAATGTTTTAATTTTTTTTATCCCTTCATGAAATCTTAAATTACATCCCATCAATGTGATTAATTTTTTTCTATTCACGATATTTACTAATTGGTTTACAGATGTCATAGAATTAGAAAGTGGTTTTTCTAAAAATAGATCCAAGCCAGCTTTTGCTAATTTTATTGCAATTGAAATATGATGTGACGTTTCATTAGTGATAAATCCAATATCTGGTTTTTCTCGAAGACATTCCTTTAAAGTGTTAAAGATTTTGATATTTTTCTTCTTTAGAAAATCAAGATCTTGTCTTTGAGTCAAAATTATAATTTCAGAATTTGTTTTAGAAATGATATTTTCCATGTGACGTTTTCCTATTGAACCTAAACCTATAATCAAAATTTTCAAATTATTTTCTTAAAACCTATGTGATAAATAGAACTTACTGTTCATGATATGATAAAAATTTATTACTAATTAATCATCACAAGTTTTTATTAACATAGTAATAATCATCAATTATTGAAAATTTTAGTTACAGGAGGATTAGGATTTATTGGTAGTAATTTTATCAGACATATTTTAAAAACAACAAATTTTGAAGTCATAAATATCGATGCAGAATTTTTTGGTTCTAGTCATCACAATTTAGATGATGTAAGTGATTCACAAAAATATAGATTTGTGAAAGGCAATATTACAAATAAAAAATTAATGGATGGATTAATAGAAGAATGTGATTCTATTGTAAATTTTGCAGCAGAGAGTCATGTAGATAGAAGTATTTCTGATGCAAATCCATTTCTAGTATCTAACATTAGAGGTGTTTTTACAATTCTAGAAATATTAAAACAAAGAAAGAAAAAATTGGTACAAATTTCTACAGATGAAGTATTTGGCACTATTGTAGAAGGTAGTGCAACAGAAAAAAGTTGTTTTAATCCTTCAAGTCCATATGCAGCAACAAAAGCAGCTGGAGAATTATTAATCAAATCATACATTACAACATACAATCTAGATATTATGATTACTAGATGTACAAATAATTATGGTTCAAGACAATTTGTGGAAAAATTAATCCCTAAGACAATAGGACTATGTAGACAAAATAGAAATATCCCAGTTTATGGTAGTGGAAAAAGTGTAAGAGACTGGATCCATGTACAAGATCATTGTGAAGCAATATTAGCTGTTTTAGAAAAAGGAGAATCTGGAGAATCATATAATATTTCAGGATCAAATGAAGTGGATAATGTAACAATTGTTAAAAAAATTCTTAAAATTTTAGGAAAATCTGAAGATAAGATACAATTTGGAGAAGAAAGACCGGGAGAAGATTTGAGATATAGTTTAGATTCAACAAAAATTCTTACGGAACTAAACTGGAGTCCTAGAATTAGTTTAGATAAAGGATTAAAAAATACAATTGATTGGTACATGTCTAATGATGATGAGTGGTGGGATAATATTCCTGAAGAAACATACAGTGGAACTCCATGGAAGAATAATTATGAACATAGCTTGAAAAAAATGGGCTATAAAATAAACGATTAATTTAACTATAACTATTAAAAAATATTTAAAAATAAATTATAATAATACAAATAAACTCTAGAAGTTTTCTTGAATGTAATTATTAATAGAAATTTTTTTTATATAATTCCAAATTAATTGTGAGGAATTATTTTTATTGTTTATACAAGTCTTAAGAAAATTATTAGCATTGGAAATTAATTTATTCTTGTATAGTTTGTCAGTAGAAATATTTTTGAGAGTCATATCAAGTTCTTCTAATTTTATTAATAAACATGAATTTTCTGTATATATAGATGGATTTCCCCAATTATAATCAATAAGTGGGATTGAAATAACAGGTTTTTGTAATATTTGTCCTTGTATAATTACTGTTGAATAACCAGTAACAATTAGACTACTACATTTTCTAATTAAAGGATCAATATCACCTTTAGAAATTACTTGTATGTCAGGAAATTTTTTTCTGACATTTTTTTCAATATCTAAAACATCAAATGTTGGATGAAGTTTTATAACTAATTTCTTTTTTTGATTTGAAACAATTTCACAAATATTTAGAATGGAATCTAGATATTTCTCCAAGTTTCTAACATCAATTCCTTTTATTTGTTCAATTTGTGGGGGCATGGTGGCTAATAAAACAAATTCATCATCATTTTCCTTTTCAATAAAATTTAATTTGTTAAAACGTGGACTTCCCAATTCAACTATTTTTTCTGGAGAAACTTTTCCAATAGCAATTTGATTTTCTCTAGAAAATTTTCCCCAAGCAACATATAGGTCAGAAGATTTCAAGAATACACCTTGTGATTTTGAATTTTCAAATGCTTCAGGAGTATCAATATGTAATCCTTCTTGTAAAAGAATAATTGGTAGTTTTTTTTGCTTTGCAAATTGTATGATTATTTGTTCTGTCATACCAATTTCAGAAATTATTACAATAGAATCAATAGTAAATTTTTCAAAAATTTGTTTGGCAAGAATTATTTCAAATATGATTTCTTCCAACCTATCTATTATGAGACGATTAAGTGTTGGAATAATTATAGATAAAATAGAAATATTATCAATTGAAAAAAAATTTTTTAATTCAGAATCATTATTTGATATTTGTAGAAAATTTTCCTTTATTTCATTAATATCTTTTTGATATTTTTTTAATTCAGAATCATCTATTAAATCAGATGTAATAATACGACACCCAGAATTTTTCATAATTTTAAATGATTCCAAATCCCAGACTCCAGGTCTCCGTCTACCATAGTATGAGATATTTTTGTTTACTTTTTTACTTTCTAGAAAGAAATTATCAAAAAATTTTGTGTTTAATTCAACTAGTAATGTAGATTTATTGGATGATTTATTATTTTTATTTTGTGAGGTAAATCCTAATAATTTTTCACCTGTCTTTTTGATTTTTTTATATGAAGAGTTAGAAATTGAAAATTTAATATTTTTTTTACCAATATTAGTTCCAATTTCAACCTTATCAAAATAAAATTCAACATTCCTTCCATTTGGTATTTCAGAGACAGGTTTTTCGAATAGACTAACAATTGATAACAAAACACCAGATGCAAAATAATTTGAATTGGGAAATTTATTAATTACGGATTTTAATTCTGAGAATTTTTTTGTGATGCTTACAAGTACATGAATCAGTTGATTATTGTATAATTTTGGGATATTGATTCCTAAAAAACTAAAATTTTTTTTGATTATATCTAGATCATACCAGTTAAGAAAATTATAACAATTTTTCTGGAGTTTAATTACATCATAGTCGGAATATATTTCTGAAATTTCATGTTCAATTTTTTTTTCAGTTAATTTTATATGAGAAGTATAATCGAATGTGATAAATTTTGAATTAGGTTGATTAGTAAAATTTTCTATTTCATTAATTGATGTTAAATTATCTACAAGAATAATTTTTTCAGGGATTTTTATTTCTTCCATTTGGTCCAGTCGTAATCCTTAAAATTAGTATTTTCCATTTCATTATCATTAGGTCTCCATGCAAGATCAGCTAGTACAAGTACTTTTGATATATTATTTGTAGGATTTACAATTGCTGCAGAGATTCCATTTGGAACAATAATTAAAACAGGATTATTAAAATTGGTTGCGATTTCGTGGATTTGCTTTTCATTGTCCTCAATAATAATAACAATTTCGCCAGAAACACAATAAAAATACGTTGTTCTATTTTTATGAAGATGCGGACCTTTAATTTCTCCAGGATTTACAGAATTAACATATACCATTTTTGGGTGTTTTGGAAGTATGTTATCCCAATCTCTCCAGATAACTGTTAATTCTCCATTTATGCGAGAATCATTTGTATCATGTGTTTGATGCTTTTCTAGATTAATTATGAAATTTTTATCATCCATTTAAAAAAAATACTGGTTTTGACCAATAAAAGTTTGGATTTATAGTTACTAACTGAATCATACAATATTTTATTAGGTTTAGAAAAATCAATGTTGTATGAGATTATTAATTACCAAATGTAGAAAAGTTCTAATTAATTTATCATAATAGGACTTGTAGAAATGAAAGGAATAATTTTACATGGAGGACATGGAACAAGACTTCGTCCTCTAACACATACAGGGCCAAAGCAACTATTACCAATTGCTAATAAACCAATGTCAGAATATTGTCTTGAAGCCATTAAAGATTCTAAAATTAGAGATATTGCAATTATAATTGGTGGTGTGGGTAATGAAAAGGTTAAAGAATATTATGGGAATGGAGAGAAATTTGGGGTTAAGATTACATATATTGAACAAGATGAACCACGTGGAATAGCACATGCCATTAAATTATGTAAAAATTTTATTCATAATGAAAAATTTTTAGTATTTTTAGGTGATAATATTATTCAAAAATCTATTTTAGATTTAAAAGAAAATTTTGAGAAATCCAATTTTGATGCAACAGTTTTGTTATGTGAGGTTGAAAATCCATCTAGATTCGGGATAGCAGATATGAAAGATTCAAAAATTTCTAAAATTATTGAAAAACCAAAAGATCCGCCAACTAATTTTGCCGTTACTGGGATTTATTTTCTTACCCCAAAAATTTTTGAAATAATTGATGAATTAAAACCATCATGGAGAAATGAGTATGAGATTACTGATGCATTACAATTATTATTAGAAAAAAATAATAATATTAGTTACGAAATGATTACAGATTATTGGAAAGACACTGGTACTCCAGAGGATATAATTAATGCAAATACACAAATTTTAAAAAATATTTCAGAAAATGTTTTAAAAAAAGAAGATTCAACAGTGATTGATTCAGGAAGTTCTATCATTATGCCATCAATTGTAGGAAAAAACTGTCATATTGGAAAAGGCGTAAGAATTGGTCCTAATACAAGTATTGGGAACAATACAATAATATCATCTAATGTCTCGATTAAAAACTCAATTATTATGTCAGACTGTAGAATTGAGGGTGGATTGAAAATTAACAATAGTATTATTTCTGCAAATTGTCACTTAGAAGGAAATAATAGTGATGATTCAGAAAAACTTTTTTTGCTAGGAGAAGGTACAAGAATTTCTTTATGAGAATACAGATTCATTCGTAATATTAAATATGTAATAATTTTTTCTAAAAATAACAATTATGAAATATACGAATAATGCACTTGTTAGCATAATTATTTTAAATTATAATGCAGGTCAGCTTCTTCTAGAATGTATAAAATCAGTATTAGAAACTGATTATGAGAATTTCGAGGTAATTGTCGTAGATAATGCATCAAAAGATGATAGTATTGATAAATGTAGAAAAGAATTCAAAGATATTCAAATAATTGAAAATAAAGATAATTTGGGTTATTGTGAAGGCAATAATGTAGGTATTAAAAGAGCTGAAGGTCAATTTATTGTCATATTAAATCCAGATACAATTGTAGAATCTAGTTGGTTGAGAGAATTAATTAAAGGATATGAGATTTTTGGGGATGGAATGTATCAACCAAGATTTCTAACCACAAATAATCATAAAATTTTACAGGGTACAGGAAATATG
>Ga0315316_10000357_pt1 | contig 29875 bp, 33 predicted proteins | sample M160m3416metaG_FD_203702 | JGI IMG/M metagenome (GOLD analysis project Ga0315316, IMG submission 203702) | Ammonia-oxidizing marine archaeal communities from Monterey Bay, California, United States - M1 60m 3416 | ecosystem: Environmental > Aquatic > Marine > Intertidal zone | place: USA... | reverse complement strand
GGAAGAAAATTAAACAATATGATGGTTTTTCGGATCATACATTAGGAATTACAGCTTCAATAATTTTTTCAATAATAAAAAAGCAGAGCAATACAAAAGAGATCTTTATTGAAAAACATGTAAAATTAAAAAACTCGAAAGGACCAGATGCATCTTCATCAATAGATACAGATGAACTAAAGCTTTTGGTAGATCAGATTAGAAAAATAGAAAAGATTAGACTCTAGTTAGCAAATTTATTCACACATTCAATAACTTGTTCTACATCAGAATTAGATAGATTTGGATGCATTGGTAGAGATATGATTGATTTACCAAAATTTTCAGTTATTGGTAATTTTTTCATATTTTTGTAGAGAGTCATTTCATGTACAGGTTTGTAGTGTATACCAACTTGAATTTTATTTTGAGACATTTTTTTTATAAACTGATCACGATGTTTAACTAGAATCCAATAGAGATGATATGAACATCCATCAATAAGTGGCATTTTATTTTCAAGATTAATTTGTTTATGATATTTTTTTGCGATTTTTTTTCTTATTGAATTCATTTTATCTAGTTTTTTTAGTTGAACTAGACCAATACTAGCTGAAAATTCATTCATGTAGTAATTATCAGCTAATATTTTCACATCATAAACCATATTCTTCCTATTAGTTATTCCACACCAACGTTTGGATTCTAATATTTTCCTAGTTTTTTTATAATCAATATTATTTAATGAAATTAAACCACCTGTAGGCATGGCAAGATTTTTCACTGGATGAAAACTAAAACAGCTAAATTCTCCATGACTGCCAATTTTTTTCTTATTGTAAGTAGAGCCAATCGCGTGTGCAGCATCTTCGATTAAGTGTAAATGATGATTTTTTGATATCTTTATAATTTCTTTTAGATTACAAGGTAATCCACCAAAGTGTACAGGTAGGATTGCTTTAGTTTTTTTGGTAATTACTTTTTCTAGCAATTCAAAATCTAAACAACCAGTTTTTGGATCAATATCAATAAAGATAGGATTTCCATGATTGAATTTTATTGCATTTACAGTAGAGACGAAAGTTAATGATGGTACAATAACATCTTTGCTTTTTATATCTATAAGAGATAATGCAAGATTTAATGCAGCAGTACCGCTATTAACTGCAATGCAATCTTTAGAATTTACATAAGTCTTGAATTTTTGTTCAAATTCATGTACTAAATTAGTTCCAGCCCCAGAAGCCCAAAAATGACTATGGAGAGTTTTTGTAAGAGATTTTTCTTCTTCAATTCCCACAAATGGATCAAATAATTTAATTTGTTTTGACATTTTTATCAGAAGTTAATTTTTAAAATTCCTATCTTGATTTAATGATTTTAGCATTCCTTCATTATGTGGTATATGTTGATTAATTTTAAGCAATTCAGGCTGAGTTGATAGTAAATCCAATATATCATTTAATAAAATTGGTCTGTTATTAATTTGAGAAATAATTTTTTGTATTAATTCTAGATCTTCCGTATGATCTAGTGTTATTCTTATATGACTTAGATTCTTTGTATTTTTCAGATTACCTAGTTTCATGTTTAGTTTATTATTTCGTATAAAGGGAGTTACATGTTCACGTTCAGATAGTAATTTTGCGTTTTGCCAGGTTTTTTCTAATATTGGAAATGAAAAAATTTCTACATCAGTACCAATTGGAAATGTACATTCTAGAGTATTAGATACATAATCAAAATCTTCGGTAGTGTATTTCTTGATAACTTTATCTATTATTTCTGGATCAATTAAAGGGCAATCAGCAGTTATTCGGATAATATGATCAAAATGAAATTTTTTGGCACAGTTATAATATCTGTCGAGTACATCAGAAGAGCTTCCCCTATAGGATTCTATTCCTAATTCTTTGCAAGTATTTTCTATTATGTCGTCTTGTTCCAAACTAGTAGTAGCAATTATGATTTTATCGATAAGGGTTGAGGAAGAGATTTGATTAATAACAAAATTCAATGTAGATAATTCATCAGTAAGTTTCACGAGTGTTTTTCCAGGTAATCGTGATGAGCCCATTCTTGCTTGAACAATACAGCCAATCATATAGTGGTTTTTTTGTTTCATGATTTAGGCATTACTGTAAAATTTTTAGAATGAATGTTAATTGATAGATGGAATTAATTATTACAATTTTTTTATTAATTCATGAGTAAGAGAAATTTAAGAGGTTTAGTAAGTTCCTCTTATCATACATTTGTAAAACGTGGAGTTTCAGGACTTGGTGCATCAAGTAGAGTACTTCCAGATTTCATAATTATTGGAACAGTTAGGAGTGGAACCACCTCACTTTATTACAATATTTGTGAACATCCATCAGTATTATCAGCAGATTATGATGAAATTGGATTTTTTGATAGCAATTATCACTTAGGCATAAACTGGTATCGTTCAATGTTCCCTACTAAAAAAAAGATGAATTATGTGAAGAAAAAAACAGGATTTGCGATCACGGGTGAAGACACACCATTTTATTTTTGGAAAAAGGAAGCGGCTGAACGTATTTTTAAACTACTGCCGGATGTAAAAATAATTTCAATTTTTAGGAATCCGGTAGACAGGGCATACTCAAATTATAATTTAGGAAATAGACTAAAAACTGAAGAGTTGTCATTTGAAGATTCTATTGAAGATGAAATTAAATATTTAGAAAAACATTCATTTCGTGAGTCTATAGATCGTAGACGATCATATTTATCAAAAGGGATCTATGAGAATCAGATTCAAAGTTGGCTAGAAGTTTTTCCAAGAAAGCAGATACATATACTATCGACTGAAGATATGGAAAAAGATCCTAGAGAAACTTTACTGAAAGTTTTTAAATTTTTAGATATTCCAAGATATATAATCACAAACCCACAAAAACAAAAAAGATCTGATTATAAAAAAATGAATTTCAAAACAAGACAAAGATTATTAGAATATTATCAATTACATAATGAAAGATTTTTTGATATTATCAAACAAAGGTTTGATTGGGATTCATAGCTTAGCCTTTGGATATTAGAAAATTTCCCATTACAATAAAATCCATATCAGTTTTTAGTAGCATGTTATAGGCTTGTTCAGGAGTATTTACAATTGGCTCACCCATGACATTCATGGATGTATTAATTATTACAGGTACACCTGTAATCTTATGGAATTCTGTGATTAGGTCATAGTATAATGGATTGGCATCTTTTGATACAGATTGTAGTCTACCAGTACCATCAACATGAGTGACAGCTGGAATTTTTTCAGGTTTTTTCACAGGGCATACCATCAGCATATATGGACTTGGTCTATCAATATCAAAATAATCAGTAACATATTCTTCAAGTATGGATGGCGCAAATGGTCTAAATGCCTCTCGATGTTTTATTTTTTCATTAAGAATGTCTTTCATCTTTGCATTCCGTGGATCTGCAAGTATACTTCTACAACCCAATGCACGAGGACCCCATTCCATTTTACCATTATACCAACCAACTATATTTCCATCAGCAATTAGATGGGCAGTTTTTTCGAGTAGGCTTTCTCTTTCAAATTTTTCATATGAAATATTTTTAGTTTCAAGAAATTCTTTAATTTGTTCATTATCGTATGATGGACCAACATACACATTTTCAAGAATTGATTTAGATGGATTTGTTTCTATGATTTTTCTATTATTATGATATACATAATAGAGATATTGTGCAGCACCAACTGCACTACCTGCATCTCCAGGAGAGGGAGGAATATGTACATTATCAAATGGACCTTCTTTTAGGATTCTATAATTTGCTACTCCATTTAATGCAACACCGCCACCAAGACATAGATTTTTCATATTAGACACATCATGAATATGATTTACCATTTTTAGCAAAATGTCTTCAAGAACCTTTTGAGCACTAGCAGCAATATCATAATGAATTTGTTCGGGTTTTTCATTTTTTTTTCTTGGAGATATTCCAAAAATATTTGAGAATTTTTCATTTGTCATTACTTTGTCGTATGTAAACGCAAAATATTTCATATCAAGCCTAATACTTCCATCTTTTTTTACATCAATCAGTTTATCTAAAATCAGATCATAGTATTTGGGTTTGCCATATGATGCAAGACCCATTAATTTGTATTCACCTTCATTAACCTTAAATCCAAGAAAATAGGTAAATGCTGAATAAAAAAGACCCAAAGAATGTGGCCAACGAATATCATTAGAAAGAGTAATTGAATTATTTTTGGCAAATCCAAATGATGTAGTACTCCATTCTCCAACTCCATCTACAGTTAGAATTGCAGATTCCTCAAAAGGTGAAGTAAAAAATGTATGTGCAGCGTGAGACATATGATGTTCAGGAAAAATTATTTCACCTGAAAAGCCTTTGAGATTTTTTTTAATATCATTTTTTACCCAGAGTCTTTTGTGTAACCATTTTGGAATAGTGTCTAAAAAACTATACAAACCTCTTGGCGCTACCGCAATATAATTATCTAATAATCTTTCAAATTTCAAAACAGGTTTATCATAGAATGCAACAGAATCAATTTCAGAAGGGGTAATTTTTCCTTCATTTAAACACCATTCTATAGCCATTTCAGGAAAATCATCATCAAATTTTTTTCGAGTGAATCGTTCTTCTTCAACTGCAGCTATAACGTGACCGTCTTTAAGTAAAGCTGCAGCAGAATCATGATAATAACAAGATATACCAAGAGTATACATTAGAATTGCCTCGTTATATTTTTTGATTGATCTATATCTAACCAATAAGAATTATTTTGTTTTTTTAATCGTAAGAGATCAATTCTTAATAATCTAAACAGGATACCATAAACAGAGATTACAAAAACATAGAGTATACCGAGAAAGATTTTGGTATTAATTACAGAGAATACATCTAGACCTTTTGATATTTTTTTTGCAAAAATTTGAGTAGTAATAAACAAAATACTAATAAAAACTATGAACAATTCAAAAGAGAACATGGTTAGACTAGTAGTAATAATAAAGAACCAAAAAGAGAATCCAGCAGTTACAGCAAGTGATTTGAAACGTGGGGAAGATGTTCTCATTTTAGATAGGATATATGAATGCAACAAGTCCTGATTGTGCTAAGGCAGTTACACCAATCAATGCAATTAATAGAATAAGAATTGGGAACATATGGAATTTACGTTTTTGAACATATAATTGAAATATTTCTTTAATTGTTCCAAAATACGACATGAGTTTTAATTATTTTAAAAGAATAAATGTGTTAAATATCGTTAATTAACGTAGTCAGATATTCGTTTTTCAGTATCAGCAAACATTACACCAACAGTTCGAAGTAAAGTAACATTATTTTCATTACAAGAGTTAATTAAGGATTTGATGTATTCAGGGAAATTCTTAGGATCATCTTGTGAGTTTAACATTGATAAATATAGATCATCATGATCAAGCATAACAATTTTTTCGTTTCCAAGTAAATTTAATATTTCTTTAATATTTTTGACTCCAAGAGGACTTTCAATTTTTGGGACAACGATTATATTTTTTGGAATGTATTCTAGAAATTCTGTAAGAACATGTTGTGAATCAACATTTGATATTGCAAAATATTTGATGTTTTTATATTTTTCAAGTATTGGTTTAATTTGTTCCATTGAATATTTGTTGTTAGGAGGTTTTGTACGATTTTTTGGCAGGTCAATGAAGATTTTATGATTTTCATGTTTTTCAAGAATATTTTTTAATGTATCAAGATCATTAATCCAAGCAAGATTTATTCTGTAAATAACATCGTCTGGAAGATTAACATCATAATTTGTTAAATTTTGTGAGACGATTAGCATGTTTATCAGTTTTCCATTTCATTAATTATGATTTCTAATGCTTTTTTTGAAATAATATGTTCTTTGTGAGTATCATCCAAAAAGATGTTAAAATAACCAGTTCCGATTGTATCCACAGTTTTTTTAATATTTTCTTCATATATTTCAAAGTGATTACCTGAAAAACAACATGGATCATATTTATTGAAAATTTGTATGAATTTTCTATCTTGCCCAGTAGATGCCATTACATATAGATCTAAATAATTTGCAAATTCATATAATTTAGAATTATGTTGTTCATAATCTCCAACATTTTCAGGAGCACTTCTCAAAAATATTGGATATGAACCGGCTACAGAATAACTTTGGGTTATACGTTCATCAATTGCAGGAGCAATTGTTGCAGTCCAACCCCCTCCAGAAATGCCAACCATGTAATAAGAATTAAAATTATAATGATAATCTAGATAATTCATTACTACAATTATTGGTTCAACAAAAAATTTAATCGGACTAAAATCTTCACTTTCTAAAAATTCTAATTGATTATGAGATTGAATTTTAAAATTTCCAAAATTAGTATGTTCAATGATAGGTTGAGAATTCATTCCTAATAATGGCATAGAAAATGCGACTACTGAAAAATTATTTTTTAAGAAATATTCTATTGTCGTTTTACCTTCAAAAAAATCTCCACGATGACCCTGATGATATATGATTAATTTTCCATTATCCTCAATTGGTATAAAATGATAAGCAATTGAATTAACACCATATTCCATCTCAATTGTTAATTTATCAATTTTATTTAGATTTTCTAAATCATTATATCGTTCATCAACTATGTTATTTTCAATTAACAAAAATTCGGATGTGGTAGGATTTTTTTGCTTCCAAATATGATTGATGAAATTATTTTTTATTTCATTTTTTGATGAATTGTCAGTTACATGAATTAATGAATTAACGTCATTTTTAGAAATTTGAGTTTCAATATAATTATCTTTATAGAGTGATGTAAAAGACGAGAGTGAAAAAACTTCGTAGGTACTAACAAAGAATCCAGATATGAATACAGAAATAAATAGAAATGTGAGAACAAATAAAATTTTGAAATTCATATAAAATTTAGAGTTTTTTTTTTCATTTAAAAGATTCTAATGAAAGAAATCTTATCTAATGATTATTTTTTATCCAAACTCTCACCATGTATCTTTTTTTATCAAATTCTGAAAAATCTTCAAAACTGGTTCTTCCATGAATAATTCTATGATTATTGAAGAATGTCATATCATATTGCTTTAAATCATAACTCAATGAAAATTTTTCATCATGAATAATTTTATCTAATTCATCTAGAATATGATTTTGTTCTGTGGATAATGGTTGTTTTACAATTTTTTGTCCATCATCAATATAATTTCTAAGATATCTAAACTTCAATTGATTATCTTCATACTTGAATATTGGTTCAAATGTTGTAGGAGATTCATTTTCTTTAAATTCACCTCGTTTATCAAAGTGAAATTTTTTGTATAATGATTCCAAAAAATTTGGATTAAATTTTAAAATTTGATTATGTATTGTATACACGCTAACAAATTTACTTATTCCACCAATTTTTGCAGGTCTAATACATAAAAGACCAATAAAATCCGGAACTTTACTCCATTGAGGACTATCAGTGTGAAAAGAACCTCCTTCTTTTGTTTGATGATATCTACCTCCAGTTTTCATTGATTTTCCCTCATCAGTAATTATTACAAATTTTTCTTTCTTGATATTTTGAACATATAATTGGCCAAAACAAGTTGAAATAATTCTAAAAATTTCTTTAACATTATCATTAGAAAAATTTAGTAAACAAGAACCGTCTAAAATGAAAAATCCATTTCCATTAATTAGGCATGTTTGTTTTAATTTCAAAATCTCATTTTCTAGTATAGGAAAATCATTAATTTCACATGTTTGAATAATATCTTTTTTTTTATCTAGTTCAGATATACTGTCATTAGATAATTTTATTAGAAAACTACTAGTTTGTTCATCTAACGATTTTTCCCAAGCTAATTTATTATCAATGATTAAATTTTGGAGAATTTCCATCTATTTCCGTTTAATTCATTCATGTATATTATCCTTAAGAAGTAATTCAAATATAATAATAAACAAAAATGTTTTTGTGAAAAAAAATTTAATCTTAATTTGTATTGATGGATGTAGACTTGATTTTGTTAAAAAATCAGAAATTTTTAAGAGTTCATTACCTGGAACAAATTTCTTCTCTCAATCAATCACATATGCACCATATACAAATTCTTCAATTTATGCATTGATTAGTGGATCATATGGAAATAGAAATGGATGTTTTAGCTATTGGCATTCAGCACGTTTTAGACATAATGATTTTTTGACATTAACAGAATATTTACATAAAAATAATTATTATACATACGCAGATGTTCATTCAGATTTAGTATTACCAAAAATTGGTTTTGATAATTACAACATATATGATGAAAATAGTGTTGATTTATCTGTAAGACATTCAGATTTAATAAAAGAGATTAAAATTAAATCAGAAACAAATCCATTTTTCCTTTATTTACACTATGAAAGTATTCACACAACAATTAAAAATGAAGTTTTAACAAAATTTACAAATTTTAGTCAAGAATATTTTGATGATAAAGAGAAAAATTTTGAAAGATACTCAAAATTATTTTCTAATGCTGAAAAATATCTTACAGAAATTTTTTCAACTATTGTTGATCAAAAATTGTTAGATTCTTCAGACATACTGGTAATATCAGATCATGGAATTAGTATTGGGGAGAAATATGGAGAACGTGCATATGGTGCATTTTGTTATGATTATACGATACGAACTTTTGGATTATACATCACAAAAGATTTTGAAACAAAAGAAATTACACAACAAATCAGACATGTAGATTTCATGCCAACCATTCTAGAAAAATTTGGTATTCCAATAGACATAGATTTTGAAAAATTAGATGGAAGATCACTTTTACCATTGTTAAAAAACCAGTTTATGAATGAAATAATTTCATATTCGGAAACTGCAAATCCTTTAGAAGAATCAGCACCACCAAAAAAACCTAATACAAAATGCGTTAGAACCTCTAAATGGAAATTGATTTTTAATGAATATAATAATTCTAAAGAACTCTACAATTTAGAAGAGGATCCTAATGAAGAAAGAAATCTAATTAATACTGGTTTAGATATAGAGAGTTTTTTGTGGACAGAATTAGAAAAAAGAAATGTTAGTCTTTAAACATTTTTCTTGCAATTTCTAAATCTTGTATAGTATCAATTTCACACCATTTTCCATGAATAATTTCAGGATGTATTATGATCTCATGCTCAATCATTTCCTGTAAAAAATCGACTAATTTTGCAGAAGTGAATGATTCTGCATCGTGGAATTTTCCATTATGTGTTTTTTCTAAATTAGAAAAAATTTCTCTAAATTTTTGAGCACCAATTGGATTTAATTTCATTAGACCAATAAATTCTCCTATTGAAGATTTGTCATCATCATTGGTTTTTTGTTTGAAAATTCTTTTCACAGTTTTATCATAAATACTGACTTTATCAGCATCATCAATAGGATTTTCATTTCTAATTCTATATTTTTCCCAATCCATATCTACTGCAATTACAACGTTTGAATTATTATTACAAACTTGTTCTAAAATTGATTCATCAAAAATAATATCCGCGAAAATGATTAAAACATCATCATAGATTTCATTTATTGTAGTACCTAGACTACCTAATTGATCATGTTTTTTGAAGTTTTGATCATTCACATATGATACATTTTTAAAATTGTATTTGTTTGGAAATGGTCCTGTTATAACTAAAATTTCATTGATGCCAAATTTTTTCAATAGAGATGTTTGTCTTTCTAAAATTGATCTTCCATTAACTTCAATTAGTGGTTTCGGAGTATCAAATGTTAAGTCTCCCATTCTAGAACCTTCACCTGCAGCGATAAAAATTGCTTTCATTTTATTTCATATAGAATTCATAAATCTAGATTTAATTTTTAATGGTTTATGAATAATTCTTTCACTAGAAATCTTCTTTGTTTTAATTTTTACAATTATCATTATTGGACCAGGTTTTTTTTGGATGTTTTGTAAAATATTTCTAAAGTTTTTTTCATTATTAGTTTCGTGAACAGTATAATTTGCATTTTGTGCTATTTTTTTTATTTTGACCTTTGGAGAATTAGTTGGCTGACCACCAGTAGATTCATGACTAGCATTATCAAAAATAATATGAACCAGATTTTTTGGTTTTAAACTACCAATTGTAACTAGGGAACCTAAATTCATTAGAATATTTCCATCTCCATCAAAAACAAAAATTCTTTTTTTTGGATTTTTTATAGCAACACCTAATCCAATAGATGACGCCAATCCCATTGAACCAATCATATAGAAATTACTTTCTTTATCACATACATTGAATAAATCTCTACTAATGTATCCATTAGCTGCAATAATTGGTTTATTTCCAATTTCTTCAATTGCTACAGAGATTGCCTCTTTTCTAATCAAGAAATTCTCTCCGTATAATTAATGCACAAGGTAAATTATTTTTATTTTTTTGTAATGCCCAAAGACATGCATTTTTCCAATTTTTTTCTGTGATAATCTTTGAAGGAATATCTATAATTTTCAGTAATTCTGGTTGAATCTTTCCGATTTTTTGGTGTTCAGGAGCATCATTTGATAAATAACCTCTCCAACCAATTAGAAAGATTAGAGGAATTTGATATAATTGAACTAATGATGTAATTGTACTAAGAGAGTTTGCAAAACCTGCATTTTGCATAAAAACTAAGGATTTACTTTGACATAGAGACATCCCAACAGCAATACCTATAGCTTCTTCTTCCCTGGTTGAAATTATAATTTTTTTGTTTATCAAACCTTCACTAATAAAATATTTTAATGTTGAATCAGGGACACCAATAAAATTTTCTATGCCACTTTTTGATAAAAAATTAAATGTTTTAGATTGAAATTCTTCTGTCAATTGATGTAACCCATATTTTTTAATTTTGTTTCAATATCTTTTTCTTGCGAATGAATTTCAAACATCTTTTGTAATTCAAAAATTTCTTCCATTGAAGAAATATCCCCATTTACTTCATCCAATTTATTTGCACTTTTTAATTTTTGTAAGAGTGTTATCATGGATTTATGTGCAATTCGAAGTGTTTGATTTGCATAAATTACCATTTTAATATTATGCGTAATTAATTCATCAATTGTTACACTGCCATATGTTGTAGGAACTACAACTAGAGGAATTTTTCCATTCCATGAATCACAAAACTCAAAAATTTCTTTAGGAGTATTATTTTTTGAATGAATCAAAATTGCATCTGCTCCTGCATTTTCATATGCAGTAGCACGTTTTAGTGCTTCATCAACACCAAAACCTGCGATCAATGCTTCTGTTCTTGCAATTATCATAAAATCAGGATTAATTTTAGAATCTTTTCCAGCAATAATTTTAGCAACAAAATCTTTTTCACTAAGTAATTCTTGTTTACCATTTTCTAGAAGACTATTTTGTTTTGGAAAAATTTTATCCTCAATACTAATGCCAGCAACTCCTGCTTGTTCATATTGTTTCACTAAATGTGAAACGTTTGATGGTCCACCAAATCCGGTATCACAATCAGCAATTATAGGGATATCACAAGTGTCTACCATGTTTTTGGAAATTTGTAAAAATTCAGTCATTGTCATTATGCTAGCATCTGGAACTGCATGAGTTGCAGATATTGCAAAACTACCTGCCCAAACAGCATCAAAATCAGTTATTTCAACCAATTTTGCAGACATAGCATCAAAAGCACCTCCAATTTTTAAAAGCGGTTTTTCTTTAATCTTATCTCGTAATTGGCGAGCAGTTGAAGACATAATTCATTACTTTATGTCAAGTTATAAAAAATATGCCATGTTTTAATAATCATGTATGAAATAAAACAACCATCAAACATTATAATGGGAAAAAATTCATGTGCTGAATTTGAATTTGATGAGAATTGTTTGATTATTACCTCACCAGGTGCAAAAGCACGTGGATGGTTAGAATACTTAGGAATTAAAAAATTTTTAATTTATGATAAAGTTGAATCAAATCCATGTATTGAGATTTGTTCAGATATTATGGATGAATTTTCCAAATCAAAAATTTCCAATGTAGTAGGTTTGGGAGGTGGAAGTAGTATGGATGTTGCAAAATATATTGGATTTAAGATGAAAAAAAATAAAATTCTAATTCCCACAACATTTGGAAGTGGAAGTGAAGTAACAAGAATTTCAGTTTTAACTGTGGATGGTAGAAAAACGAGTTTTCATGATGATGGCATGTTTGCAGATGTTGCAATTGTTGATCCATATTTTATCAAAGATACCCCAAAAGAAATTCTTAAAAATTCAGCAGTTGATGCTTGTGCACAATGTTCTGAAGGATATGACAGTAAAAATGGAAATGTGTATACTAAATTTCTATGTAAAAAAGCATTTGAGATTTTGGAAGATGCAATATTAAATGAAAAATACGAAAATTTACCTAATGGAGCACTGATCACAGGACTAGGTTTTGGAAATTGTTCAACCACTTTAGGACATGCACTGTCATATGTTTATTCTAATGAGGGGTATAGCCATGGTAATGCATTAGCATTTACAACGCGCGTAGCACATGAATTTAATTCATCAATATTTTCAGATAGATTTTATGATATTGTAAATAAATTAAAATTTGAAAAAATAACATTGAAACAAAATCTAGAGGATGCAGCAGACATAATCTTAAAAGATTCTAAGCATTTGATGAATAACCCTCAACCTGTTGAAAAAAACGATATAATCAATCTATTAACAAAAATAAATAATTTTGATTAAATTGAATCTTATGATTAGTTATTAATCCTCATATAGCTTAGAATTCATAAATTGCATTAGATGAAAATTTTACAAGTTTTATTTCTTATCAGTATAGTATTAATTTCAACATATATTTTTGACAAATTCACTGCAGAGAATCCAAATGATTCAGCAAATATTGTTATAGGAATTTCAAATGTTAGTTCAGAAAGTTGTTTGCAATGTAAAATGGATGGAGAATCATTTGAAAGGGGTTGTAAAACATGTCCTCAAGATAATATCAATTTTAGAATAAAAAGTATTGAAGACAAACCGTTTATTTCCTCATGGAGTAAAGATAATGCAATGTTTTACGGAGATAATCAATGTGATGGTGAAATTCATTTACCATCAATAAAAGCAGAAATAAACAAACAATATTGGACAGAAATTAAGCTGAAAAATTCAGAATCAATAATTACAATTTATGATGATAGTAATTTTGTGGAAAAAATATCAACGGTAACTAATGAAATCTGTACTTTGCCTACAGATTTAAAATTTTTACGCTTCTCAATGAATGATGGTAAACCAGTTGCAAATGGTGGAAGACTAATAGGTAATATTGACAATATAGAGATTTTCGATTATAAAAATTCAAAAAATAATTCGTACGAGTCTTCTAATGAATTAACTAAAATTTATCAAGAAGATTTTTCAAATTGTACTAGTAAAAATTGTGATTTGTGGGTTTTGCAAAATCCTGATGTATTTTTTATTGATACAGATAGAGAATCTTTTCGTTTTGATTCATATATTTCAGGTAATAATGATTATGCACATTATGAGCTTCCAAGTTCATTATCACAAAAGGGATGGATTATACGCTTGCTACTTTCATTTGAACAAATTGAGGAATCTCCACATGGAAAAGGGGTTTTAGGAATTGAGCCAGATGAGAGAAATTTAATTTTCATTTTGACATCTGTTTTGATAACACTTCCTACTGCCATTTTCTCAATCAAACAAAAATCCTTGATCAGTAATATATTGATAATAATTTTTTCATCTATGTTATTTTACGTTAGCGTTATACCATTCATTCCTAATTATATAATTAATCAGAATATTTCATTGGAAAAAATTTTAATAATTTTTAGTTTAATTTCTATAAGTTTAATTTTAATTAGTTTCGGAATATACCGAATTTATTCAAGAATAAAAAATAATAGTTATAGGTGAATTAGATTTTCAGGGATTATGAAACCTAATATTCTTTTTTTAGTTCTAGATGGATTCAGAGCTGATTTATGTCAAGGAAAAAATAAAACATCCATAACACCAAATATTGACAAACTTATTAAAAATGGAATTTATTTTGAACAAGCAATTTCATCAGGAATAAGTTCAACACCATCAGTTTCAAGTATTATGACATCATTATACCCATTTGAATCACTTGTTCAAGATGGGAATCTTTTCAAAATCAATCCAAAAATTGCAACTTATGTAGATGAATTAAAAAATAATGGATATTATACGCATGCAATCATACAAAAATCATTAGCACATATTGGTTTTGAAAAAATTTTTGGTGCAAATTTGGATACATATGATCAAACTAAAGAAAAATTATGGTCAGGATTGGGAGAAAAAATTAGAAAAAAATTATCACGGATTAATAAACGTGATTCTTGGTTTTGTTATATACAACTTTATGACCTTAATTTGTTAATTTATCCAAAAAAAGAACAGATTGAAAAAGGACCTCCTGAAATAAATAGTTCACAATTTGGAAAAAATAATTATGAACGAATAATTTCGGCACAAGATAAATGGATTGGGAAAATTATTCAACAAATTGATCTGGAAAATACTTTAATAATATTTACAGCAGATCATGGTCTTGAATCTGGAGCTTTTGATGATGAGCTAGAAAATTTTGACTATGAACAACGTAAAAGAAGAATTATCGAACCCGGATTGTCATTAAAAATGGGCATTCAAATGAAATCCATAATTCCATTTAGAAAAAAATTAGCAAGTAGATATAAAGAATATGTAAACAAAACTAAAGAAAAACGACAGGAACCTGAAAAAATAAAACTCGAAAAACTGGATAGTTCTAATTATAGAAAACGCTTGATGGAATATACTATTTTACCAAAATCAAATATCTATGATGATCGAATACGAGTTCCATTAATTTTTTGTGGAAATGGATTACCTTCTGAAAAATTAATAGATGAAATGGTTAGAAGTGTGGATATTTTTCCTACAATATTTGATATATGCAAATTATCAAATAATCTAAAAAATCGGAAAGGGGAAAGTCTACTACCTATTATAACAAATTCTGAATTTAGCAAAAATTCTGTTTTTATTGAAAGTTCAGTTAATGTTACAAAATCACCCGATTCTAATTTAGTAGGGATTAGAACCTCAGAATTCAAATATTTCAGAGATAGAAATATTCCTGAAAAAAATGTACATTTATTTGATTTAAAAAATGACCCATTAGAAGAAAATAACATATCAAGTAAAAATCAACAAAAAATAGTTGAATTTGAAAATGAATTAAAAAAAATAAATGAAAAATTAGATTTTACCATCAAGGAAACTGATGAAGAAATTGGAATTGACGAGGCCAAAGAAATTGAAAATAAATTAAGAGAAGCAGGATACATAAATTAGATATTTAAATCAAATTGAGAAAAGAGCACATCATTTTATATGAATTATAAATGAAAAAAAATATGAAGGTATTTTTGACCATTATTGGAATTGCAATATCTGTTTCAATTCTTAGTTTAGGGATATTATTTACACCAAACAATGATCTGCCAATTAGTAAATTAGATTCATTGATTATCGAGGATTTATCAAATTCTAATTATCAAAATATAGATTTATCTGGAACAGATTTTTCTGGAACAGATTTATCTGGAACAGATTTTCAAAAATCTAAAATTTTTGGTGCAAATTTTAGACTAACAGATTTACGAAATGCTGACTTTAGCGGTGCAAATTTATCCGGAGCAGACTTGGCTGAATCTAATTTAGCTGGTGCTAATCTTAGTAACAGTATACTTGAACATGCAAGATTGTATAAAACAAACATACAAGATGCAAATTTTGAGGGTGCAAATCTTACAAGAACAAATTTCTGTGGACAAGAATTAGTAGGAAAAGTTTTTGTTGGAGCAAACTTGAGAGGAGCAGATTTACATAAAGCTAATTTATTATATGCAGATCTAAAAGACGCAATATTAATTGGAGCGGATTTGAGAGAAGCTAATTTATCAGGTGTTGATTTAACGGGTGCTGATTTAACGGGTGCAAATTTTCGTAATGCAAATCTGTATAATGCTAATTTGGAAAATGCAATATTAATTGGAGCAGATCTAACTGATGCTAATTTAACAAACACAAATTTAAAAAATGCAAATTTATCAAATTCAAACATATATGGAATTAATTTAACCGATGCACAAATAGAAAATACAAATTTTGAGGATACAAGAAATGAATTTGTTGAATATCTAAGTGTAGGAACTGTAAGAAGTGAAGAGTTCAAATATGAAAATTTGAGTAATAAGGATCTTACGGGAGTTGATTTTTCATATTCAGATCTTACGGGAGTTGATTTTTCTAATTCAGATTTGAGTGGAGCAAATTTTTACTATGCAATATTAAATAATGCTAATTTTAATGATGCAAATTTATCCTCTGCTAAAATGACCGGAGCTGAATTAGAGAATTCACAATTAAAAAACACCATATTAAAAAATACAATACTTTATCATGCTAATTTTGATTCTGCAAACCTATCTAATTTGGATCTTTCTAACCTAGATCTTTCAGGAGTTGATTTCAATAATGCAGAAATAACATTTGCTAATTTTGAGAATTCACAACTTTTTGGTGCAAATTTTAAAGATGCAAATCTTGAAAACACAAATTTTAAGAATACAAATCTTTCTGGTGCTAATTTTGAAGATGCTAATTTACAATTTGCTAATTTTGAAGATGCTAATTTACAATTTGCTAATTTTAAGAATCCGTTTAGAGGTTCAATTAATAATCAAGATTTGTTTAATGGAACTAATTTTAAGAATACAAATCTTTTTGGTGCATATTTTTATTTTGCAGACCTTTCATCAAATAATTTTGAAAATGCAAATCTTGAAGGAACTGATCTTAGAGGTGTGAATTTATCTTCTGCAGATCTTACCGGTAGTAAACTAAAAAATACAAAATTAGTTAATGCAAAAATAGATAATATTGTTTCAGATAATTTAATTTACATAATACTTGAACATAGATTCCAAAATTCTGTTGAGCCATTTTCTGAAAGTCTAGGGTACTCACAACGTGCAATAGATAGAATTTTTGATAAATATATTTTTAATTTTATTTAATATTTGATCCAACCATTTTTCGGAAAAACTCCAAGTCTCTTTCTTTACTAACATTTCTATCCTCCATGAAAGAAGATAATTCATTTTGAATATCTGAAATTTGTTTAATTTCTGTTTCAGAAAGCTTTTGGTCACTTTGTATTTTCAGTAAAGTATTTGATAAAATTAGATTCAATTTTAAAATATATTCAGAATTCACAAGTGTTCTAATCATATACGGATTTGTCTCAACAGAAATATCAACTTCAGCTTTTCTAGCTGATGTCCTTTTAAAATGGGCATATCCAGTGATTACTAATATTGGAACACCAATTGCAACAAAAATTAAAACATAGTGTATGAATGTTGGAAAAATTTCAACTAAAAATGGAACCTTTTCCACTGCAAGATAATATGTCACTGTCAATGTATTTACTGCTGAAAGAACAAAAGCAAAATACATCGACCATCCAGTTCTAAAGTAAAACCAGGAACGAAAACCAATATTTTTACGCATAGTTTTATGAAAAAAATTTTTAGCATATTAATTTCACTAGTGATAGATAATGATCATAGTACTCAATTGATATTATCCAAATTAGAGTTGTTAGCAAAGAATCAAACAGGTTTAATATTAGTAATATTTTGAATTAATCGTTAATTTGAAATTATTAATCGCGTATGGTAGTAGAGGAAAGTTATTTCACTTACAGGAATTTTCAGATGCATTGAAAAAGGAAAATATTGAAGTTAAACTAGTAAAAGATACAGATTATAGCAATGGGTTTCCTAGTAAAAAAATATCTGATTGGTTTCAAGGAGATCAGAAATTTAAAAAATTAATTAAAGAATTTCAACCAGATGCAATATTTGCAGATAGACAGTCACATTTTGCATTACATGCAATCAAAACAAAAATTCCAACTTTTATTTTATTACGTGGTCATTATTGGCAGGAATATTTTTGGGGAATGAAAACCATGGGTAATAATTTAAAAACTAGAATAGTAATATGGTTACGAAATAAAAATGCTGAAAAAGTTTTTAGAGATGCAACAGCAATATTACCAATTTGTAAATATTTAGAAGATGTTGTTAAACAACATTATCCAAACCAAAATACTGGTATATTTTTAGAAGGAATAAATTCCTCCAGATGGTATAATGTTGAAAAAATGGAATTAGCAAGTCCATGTGTAGGATTATTACAAGATGCAAATTGGTGGGGAAAAACAAAAGAGCTTTTAATTTTAGAAGAAGTACTTGAAAAAATGCCTAATGTGAATTTCTATTGGGTGGGGGATGGCCAATATCGTAAAAAAATAACTGAACGGTTAGAAAAATTTAAGAATTTTAAATGGCTAGGAAGATTAGATTATCCAGATGAAGTAAGGAAATTTTTAGGAACAATTGATGTTTATGCATTGATTACAGGTATGGATTTAGCACCACTCACACTAAAAGAAGCACAGCTAATGGCGAAACCAGTTATTGCAACAGATGTAGGCGGAGATAAGGAAATGATGAAAGATGGGGAAACTGGTTATTTGGTAAGAGAAGGAAATGCAGAAGATATCATAGATAGAATAAAAGAATTTTTAGAAAACAAAGATGCTGCAAATGCTATGGGGATAAAAGGTGCAGAATTTGTTAAAGAAGAATTCAATTGGGAACATGTAACAAAGAATTTTCTGAAAATAATTAAACCATATTTAGATACAAAATAAATTATTTTGTATATTTTTTGTGTATGTTTTTGGCATTTTTTACTCGTTTTTCATATTTGGAATTAATTTTTTTAATTAAATCAAGAGTTTGATTATGCATTAGATCTAAATTAGGAATTACACAATGTCCACCAATAAAACCAGGATACATTTTTGGTCTATTTCCTAATAATTTATGAATTTCATCCGAAAAACTCCACATTTCATCATAATTTACATCGTATTGAATTGCAATCATATTACTCAATTGTGCATAATTAATTAACCAACCCAAGTAAGATGTATCACAAAGAATTTTTGCAAGTTCAAGTGTTTCAGGTTTTGCCATTTGTTTAGTTTTAACATTACATAGTTTCATAGATTTTTTAAATTCAGTTATTGCCATTTTCTTTTTTGGTGAATTTTTTGAGATAGCAAAATATTTGGTATATCTTTTTAAATCTGTTAACATTCTCTTATGTACACCACGAGTGGCACTATAAATTATAGGTATATCACATACGGATTGTAATGACGATGTTGTATTAGGACTAATCGTACTATGTATAACAACAATTTCTGGCTTAAATTTTTTAATTAGTTGTAACACATTTTTTTTAAAATTTTTTGTATGAGGAATACAAACATGTAAGAATAATGTATCAATATTTTCTAATTTTTTAAATTTTTTCAAATTCATTAATTTCTTGTCAAGATCATATCCAACAACAAGAGAATTTTTTTCTAATAGTTTACATATAGGAGAACCAATTTCACCCAAACCTGCAATGACATTTTTTTTAATTATTGATTTCATTTTAAAGTGCTTATAATTATGATATATTTTTGTGTCATATAGATATATTGTGTCATAATTGTATCTTGAGATTTACAAAATATTGATTCTACGGAATGTATTTAATTATAATTAGATATCTTGGTATATGAAAGAAAAAATCAAAGTTGCATTAATTTACAAAGAAGATTATATTTTTTTCAATGAAAGTCATTTTGATAAAACAACTTATTATTTTTTTATGAAGGCATTACAAAGAAATCAGAATTTAGATGTAACATATTTTCCATCAAAACATACATTTGATTGTTCTAAATTAAAAGGTAAATTTGACATAATTCTTCTTCCAAATAACAATACAGATGGAACACCTGAAGAATTAATTGATATAAAAAAAATAGAAATTCCAGTAATTTGTAGAACAGGTGATCCACATTGGGCAAAAAGAAAAAATCAATTTCAATTTCATGAAAAATGGAAAATTGATTATTATTTCAATTTCATGCATCAAGATTATTTTTATAAATTTTATTCAAAAGATTTCAAGTATAAAACAATAACATTTGGAATAGAACCTCTGATTTATGAGAATATTGATTATAATTTTGAAAATAGAATAAAAGATAAAATTCTAAATTCAGGTGCACTTGGAAAAAATAGAATAAAATCAAGATTAGCAAATAAAATTTTGAATCCTAAAAGATCAGGCTGGTACTTTTACAAACTACGAACATTATCTAATGATTTGGATTACGTGACACATGTTAGAAAAATAGACAAAAAATTTCCTTCTTTAACTTATAATGAATTATTAGCCAAATATTCTGCAGCCATAGCTGCTACAACATTTTATCCAACAATCAAATATTGGGAAACAAGTGCTGCAGGTTGTTTGACATTTATGGAAATAACTGAACAAAATAACGGAAAATATTTGGGATATAGAGATGGGGAAAATGCAATTTTCATAACTGAAAATAATTACCAAGAAAAATTTCAAGAATATTTATCAGATAATCTTAATCCAAAATGGGAACAAATTGCACGAGAGGGTACCAGATATACAATGAAAAAATTTTCTAATGATCAAGCAGTAAATGATTTAGTTAGTTTGATGAAAGATATGTTATAAAAAATAATTTTACTAGAAACTAGAATTTTTAATAAATTTTTTAAATGATGTAAATTTATACTTTGTAATGATTTGTTCTAATCTAGAATAAGTTTTTTGGATATTATGATATGTAACAAATTTTTCTTTTAATGGTAATGAAATTTTTGGTATAAATTCAGGAGTTAATTCCCAAGAATGAACATAAATGGAAGATGGTAAATTTTTTCTTTCATAATTTTTGATGGATGATAATGATGTTTGTAGAGGTAAAAAACGTAGATAAAATCCACCTGATACAGGTAACGTTTTTCCTAAAAATTTTCCAATCATTAATGGAAATTCCAGTAATTTTCCATTTGGATCATTTTGCGTTATAGACGAATTAGAAATTCTATATGGTCCTAATTCACAATTATTGAATCCATAAAGTTGTGTTTTCGTCGGCATGATACTACTGTCATAAACATAATCTTTTTCAGTTAATGCATCAATGGCCCAAGATGTATTGGAATTTATAGAAAATGTTGGAGCACGAAATCCATTTGATTTTCCATTTGTAAGTTTTCTAAAAATATCTAATTCATCAAGAAATTTTTCTTTAGTTAAATCATTAAGATTTGAATGATTTAGTGTATGAAAACTAATTTCATGTCCATTTTCAAGAATTTTATCAAGCATAGATGGATGAGATTTAAGTAATTCTCCAACCATGAAAAATGTTGCAGTAGTTTCAGTTTTTCTTAATAACTCTATGATTTTATCTAAACCTTGAAACATTTTTGGTTCATGTTTTAGATGTTTAACAAATGGTTGTACAAGCTGTGGATGATACCAATCTTCAAAATCAATACCTAATAAATTCAAATTCATCAACTAATGATTAATTTTTTTCACTATTCTAGCAGGATTTCCAACCACAACACAATAATCTGGAACATCTTGTGTAACAACACTTCCTGGAGATATTATAGAATTTTCTCCAATAGTAACACCAGAAGTAATTATTGCACCAGGATTAATTACAGCACCAGATTTTATATTAATTTTAGCAACTTTACGCGGGTATTCTCCTTTTTTTAAAAATAAATTTGCAGTAGGATTACTATGAGCAAATAACATAGAGTATGAACCTAATGTCACATTATCTCCAATTGAAATAAGTTTAGGATAAATTAGATCAATCAGTACATATGGATTGAAGTGGCAATTTTTTCCAATTTTTACTCCTCTTAGTTTTTGCATTTTAATGGCAAATCCAGAATGTGTTGATGAGAATGCCAATGAATGATGTGTCCATGAACATAGATAGTTAAAACGAAGTTTAATTTTTCCACCCAATCCAGAATATCCATGATATTCCATTAATTCTTGCTCATTGATTTTAAAGGCATTTTCAGATAGTTCTTTGTAATGACTCACAATCGAGAAATTGATTTAATCTATCTAAATATTTCTAATCAAACAGATGTGACAAGTTGAGTAATGACGTACAAGTCTTGGATAATAGAAATTATAAATGAAATTCTTCTCAATGATTAGAATGTTAGTTAGTATTTTCATAAAATGAATTTATTACATTTTTAAAACTGGGCATTTTAATTATGGTAGAGATTTTTTTTATATTTAATGTAGTATTTAATGGACGTTTTGCAATTAGATTTTTTTCATAAAAAATCTTTTCAAATAAAGTTTCCTGGATTAAATCTTTTTCATATCCAAAAACATTAGCAATTTCTTTTGCAAATTCAAAATTATTTACATAATCAGAACTACCAATGTGAAATATACCTGAGAGTTTTTTATGGTACATTTCTACCAAGGTTTTTGCAAAATCATTTACAAATAATCCATTACTAATTTTATCTTTAGGAACCTTAATTTCTTTTTTATTTTTTAGTTGTTTTAATAAATATGAAATAAATGATTCTTTATTATTTTTAATTCCAAAAAAAGTTCCTCGAATAATTAATGAATCATCAAATGTTTTTACAATTTTTTCAGCTTCAATTTTTGATTTACTATAAACATTAATTGAATTTAGGGGATCAGTTTCCTGATAACCACCTAACTTACCATCAAAAACGGAATCAGTTGATATAAAAATTAATTTTGAATTGTATGTCTTTGCCAAATTGGCAATATTTTTAATTGGATTAGTGTTTAGTGCATATGTTTCCTTTTCATGTTTTTCACACCAATCCAGATCTGTTACAGCAGCAGTATGAAAAATAACATTTGGTTTAATTTTTTTAAATATTTTTTCTAAATTGCTCTTATCAGTAATATCAAGAAAATTTGTTTTTTTAAAATCTAATTTATTTTCTTTATACGTAAAATATACATCAGTGTCAGTTAAATTCTGTTGTAAGTAATAACCTAATAATCCACTTCCACCTGTAACAAGAATTTTTTCAGTCATACTCATTTTTAATTAATTATTTCAAATATAATAGATGAATAGTAACCTTGTGTGATAAATTCTAAATTCAAGCAGATATTTTAGATAGTGACTTGGGAAAAAATGAAAATTTATCATATTTTTTGAATGAGGCAAAAAATATCAAAACAGATGATTTTGAAAAGAAAATACGTATTGCAATTTTAGGCAGTTCCACGATAAATGGCTATGAGGAAACAATTCGTGTCAAATGCCATCAAAAAAAAATTGCTTGCAGAACATACAATTCAAATTATAATCAATATAATCAAGAAATTTTAAAAAAGGATTCAAAATTTTATGAATTTAAACCTGATATTACATTTTTAATTTTAGATGTTAGACATGTTCTAGGTGAATTATTTTTTATTCCATATTCATTATCGGAATTAGAAAAAAGAGAATTCATCAAAAATAAGGTTACAGAGATAACTAATTTGATTAAAACTATAACAAATCATTCAAAGTCACATGTTATTTTTTCAGATTTACAAATTCCAACGTATTCACCATATGGAATAAATGAACAAAAGCAAGAATTTGGATTAAAACAAATTGTAAAAAATATTAATGAAAAAATAAAAATAGAAATTAAAAATGAAGATTTAGCATACATATTGGATTTTAATGAATTTATTCAAAAATATGGTGAAGAAAATATTTTTAATTATAAACAATATTTTTCAGGAGATATGAAAATCTCAATTGAATTTATTCCAAAATTTATTGATGAACTAATGAAATTTGTAAATGCTTTAACAGGTTCTACAAAAAAATGTATTGTTTTAGATTTAGATAATACATTATGGGGTGGCGTTGTTGGTGAAGATGGTTTTGATAAAATAAAATTAGGAGATGATCCAATTGGAAAATCATTTGTAGAGTTTCAAAAAAGATTGCTAGCATTAAATCAAAGAGGAATAATTTTGGCTATAAATAGTAAAAATAATTTTGATGATGCAATTAAAGTGATTAATGAACATCCAAACATGATCTTGCGAAAAGAAAATTTTAGCTCTATGAAAATTAATTGGAATGATAAAGTAAGTAATTTACGTGAAATTTCAAAAGAATTGAATATAGGAATTGATAGTTTAGTATTTTTTGATGATGACCAAATGAATCGGGAGTTTGTGAGAAATCAGCTAAGTGATGTTTTAGTTGTTGATTTACCCACTGATTCATCTATTTATCCAAAAATTCTTACTGAAATGAATGTTTTTGAATCAATAAAAATTACGGATGAAGATCTAAAACGAAGAGATATGTATTCACAACAACAAAAAAGAAATGAATTCAAAAATGAAGTTGGTGATTTTAATGAATTCCTTAAGAAGATGAATATAGAAATTAAGATTAAGAAGGCAAATAATTTTTCAATTTCAAGAATTTCTCAATTAACATTAAAAACAAATCAATTTAATCTAACGACAAAACGTTACAAAGAAAAAGAAATAGAAATATTTTCTAAAGATGAAAATAAAATTGTAGAATGTGTAGAGGTTAAAGATAAGTTTGGGGATAATGGCATTACAGGCGCATATATTGTTGAAAAAAAAGAAAATGAATGGATAATTGACACATTTCTGTTAAGCTGTAGAATAATTGGACGTGGTATTGAAGATAGTATGTTGGAACAAATTATCGAAAAAGCTAGAAAACAAAATATAAAGATAATAAAAGGAAAATTCATTCCAACACAGAAAAATAAACCAGCTGAAAATTTTTATGAAAATTTTGGTTTTTCTTTAGAACAAGATTTTTGGGTTTTTAATACGGATAATACAATAAATAAACCAGAGCATATCAAGGTGATAAAAAATGAGTGAAAAATTATATCAAATCATATCAAAGGTATTCAATGTTGAAAGTAGTAAAATTAATGATGAAACTAGTCCTGAAAATTTAGAAGAATGGGATTCTTTTAATTTCTACGTGTTGTTAGATGAACTTGAAAATGAATTTAATATAAAATTTGATCTTGATGAAACATTAGAAATTAAAAAAGTTGGTGATTTTAAAGAAATTTTTGAAAGACATAGGATTAATGATTGAAAATGAAACTACATCATATAGGAATTATTGTAAAAAATATTCAAACATCTCTTGGAGAATTATCCAGATATTTGGAATTTGAAAAAACATCTATCCCGATGTTAGTAGAATCTCAAAGAGTTAATGTATGTTTTTTGAAAACATCCGACATCTATATTGAATTAATTGAACCCATAGGAAACAATTCTCCAGTTAAAAAAATTTCAGAATCAGGAGGAGGTTTTCATCATCTATGTTTTGAAGTTGATGATATAGTTAAGGAGACAAAGAAAATGAAAGATAATGGTGGAAGAGTGATTGTTGAGCCAGTAGTAGGATTTGAAGGAAGATTGATTTCATTCATTTTACTAAATATGAAAAATACTAATTGTAATTTAATTGAATTAGCTGAAAAAAAGAAATGAATGTAGGAATTGATCTTGTTCAAACAAGTAGATTTGAAAAAATTCCTTATAATAAAAATAAATCTTTTTATGAAAAAAATTTTTCTAATAATGAAATTAAATACTGTTTAAAATTCAATGAGCCATACAAACATTTTGCAGGTAAATTTGCAATAAAAGAGGCAACTATGAAATCAATAGAGGAAAAAATAAAATTATCAGATGTTGTAACGTATTATGAAAATGAGAAACCCAATGTAAGGATCTCTACAGAGGGTTTTAATTTTAAAGTGTCAATGTCGCATGATGGGGATTATGCAATAGCAATTGTCATATCCAATAAAGAAAAATTATAATTTAACATTTTCATTCATTTCTTTTGTAACAAATATCCTATACCAAATTTCAAATGCAAGTAATCCAAGAAATTTGTTGATATAATTGATAGGTAAAGATGTATTCTCAATGTGTTTTTTAATCCATTCACCATTAATCCAACCATCTTTTACAATTCTTGAATTATCAAAAAATTCTTTGCAAATTTTGTGTCCATAAGTATTCCATAAATTAATAGTATTAACATTGAAGCCAAGTTTTTCTTTGGAAATTAATGAAGATACATCATATCTATCAAGAAGTGAACGTAAAGGTAATTTTCCAATATTTTCAGATGCATCATATTTGAATTTTGTTGGGAGTTTTAATCCATATGAAATTAATTCTTCGTTAAGAAGTGGTGTTAAAATTTGGGTGTTGAATTTTTTTGCAATTCTGGAATTGATTGGATTAAAATTGTATAGTAATTTTCCATTGTAATCAGCAAGAAAAACTTGTTCTAATCCAGACAAGGAATTATCAAAATATGGCAATAGGTGTTCATATATTGAATTCCAAGAAAAATTTGATTTATTTTGAAAAATTAATTCTTGATCATCAACGCGATCTCTTTCATGACATGACAAGTAAGCTTTGACTTTTTCAATGGGACTCGAATTTACATTTGTTAAGGAAAGAAATTTTTCATATCTGAACGTATATCCAGAAAAAATTTCATCTCCACCATCTCCAGATGCAAGTATGTTGGAAATAGTAGATGATTTTTTTGTTACATAATACCAATGAAGGTCCCAGAAAGGTAATTGAACTTTAGAAATTGCATTTGGAAGTTCTGAGAGATAATTTTCTAATTCAACAATGTGATGATTAGCTTGAAATGTTTCAGCAATTTTAGCTGCATTAGTAGTTTCATCTACACTATTTGCAAATTTTATAGAAATTGCTTCAATCTCTAAATCTGGAAAAATTTTTCTAATTGATGCAAGAATTAAAGTAGAATCAACACCGCCACTAAGCGCAATACATAATTTTTTTGTGTTAAAATTTTCTAGATTATGTTTTATATTTTTAGAAATTAAATTTTCAATAGTATCTAAGTTTGGACTTTCATTATTTGTTATAAAATCATTCCATGATTTTTTTGGTAAATTAGGAGTTAATGACGGATCATAACGAAGTGTTAAGATATCTGTAATTGATGAAGTATTAAATTCCACGTCCCAATCCTCTAAAAACTAATTGCTGTTGTTTAGCAATAATAGGATCAATAATTCCTCTTGTGTCTATCAGTATAGGATGTTTCATTTCTTTGAATAACAAAATATCTAATTTTTTGAACTCATCGTGTGCAGTTACAATAATGGTTGCGTCAACTTTAGAGATAATGTCTTTAATATTATTTTCAATTTTTATGCCAAAAGCTTCTGTTGAAACAAAATATGGATCATAAATATGAATAATTGCTCCATTATTTTGTAATTTTTTAATAATTTCTTCTGCAGGAGTTAATTGAATATCTTTTACATTAGGTTTGTATGAAATTCCAAGTATCAATATATGACTTTTATCTAAGGATTCATGAATTTCATTAAATGCATTTGTAACTAAATTAATTACATGTTCTGGCATTTTTTCATTTATTTTTCTACCAGATTCAATAATACTAAGGTTAGAACCTATACGTTTTGCAGTATTTAGTAATTGATATGAATTAATTGGGAGACATGGACCTCCAACTCCAGAACCAGGATAATGGACTTGGAAATTATATTTTTTCTGGGCGGCTTCTAAAACTTTGTTTGTATCAATTCCAAGTTTTTCAAACATAAGAGCTAATTCACTAACAAAAGCAATATTGATATCACGAAAAACATTCGTTGTTAATTTTACAGCATTTGCAGTTTTACAGTTAGGCATTTCAACAAGTTCAACTGCAAAAACAAAATTATAGATTAATTTGATTATTTTTGATATATCAGGATTTATTCCTCCAACTAATCTTGGTAAATTTGTAAAATCATGTAAGATTTCTCCAGGATTGGCATTTTCTGGGCATACACCGATAAAGAAATTATTTTCTACGTCTAATCGTCCTGATTTTGATATGAGAGATACCATTTCATCTTCAATAAATCCAGGTTCTATTGTGCTTTCAACAATTACCAATGAATTTGGAGATAATATATCAGATAATTGTGAAGCAACAATTCTTAATGCAGAATAATCTGGAATATTATTTTCATCCATAGGTGTTGGTAATGATAAGAGAATTAGATCAGAATTGGAAACCGCATCTTCAATATTTGTAGTTGCAGAAAATTTTTTATTTTTTATGACATTATCAAATATTTGATCATATCCAGGTTCGTCTTTCAAAGGAAATTTTCCTAAATTGATGTTATCAACAAGATTTTTGTTAATATCAACACCAATTGTTTCCAAACCGGATTTTGCAAAAGATAGTGCTGTAGGAAGACCAATTCTTCCAATACCTACGACACAGACGCGAAGTGTATGAAACTCTAATGCTTTTAAAACTTCATCAGGATTATTCATATTAATTTTCATTTTTGACATTGATATCACAGATGCTTGTATTTTGAACCTATTTTTACCTATTATAATTTTGTAGTGATAGCTATTATTCCAAAATTTTAAAAGCTTAATGATTAGACAAAGAATGGATTTTTGTGACTAAAGTAGTAATTACAGCAGCTGGAAAAGGAACAAGATTACTTCCATTTACAAAAGAGATGCCAAAAGAAATGATGCCGATTTTTTCAAGATCTTTTACAAATAATAGAGTGGTTTTACCATTGTTACAATATATCTATGAACAGCTATATTCTATGAATTTTAGGGATTACTGTTTTGTCGTTGGTAGAGAAAAAAGATCCATCGAAGATCATTTCACTCCACATGAAACATACTTGAAGGAATTAACCGGAGATTATAAAAAATTTATAACAAATTTCTATAAAAAATTAGAAAAATCACATTTAGTTTGGATTAATCAAAATAAACCACTAGGTTTTGGTGATGCAGTAAAACGTGCAGAAAGATATGTTGGAAAAGAGGATTTTATAGTTCATGCAGGAGATGTGACGATATTAAGTCATTCAAAACACCCTATAACAAGATTAATTGATGCAGCAAAGAAAAACCCTGATGCGAAAGCAATTTTACTTTGTAAAAAAATTAAAAATTCTAAAAAATATGGTGTGCCAACTGTAGGAAAAATATCAAAAAATTCATTTATAGTTAAAAAAGTAATAGAAAAACCAGATAAACCAAAATCAGAGTTTGGAATTTTACCATTATATTATTTTAAATCTGAAATCTTTTCAAGTCTTAAAAAAATAAAAAAAGGGAAAGGAAGTGAATTTCAATTAACAGATGCAATTCAAAATTTAATAAAAGAAAAACATCAAGTTCTAGCAATTACATTAAATAAAAATGAAGATGAAATTGATGTAGGTACTGTTGAATCATATAAAAATTCACAAGATATTACATTTAGAAAAGCATGATGGAAAAAGTGATTAGATGAAAATTGGAATTGTAGGACTTGGGTTTGTAGGACTATCACTTACCAGTGTATTATCTTCGAAAGACTACGATGTAATTGGAATTGATGTAGACAAAGAAAAACGAGAAAAAATTATTAATGGAATTTCACCATTCTTTGAACCAGAGTTAGAAAATCTATTAAAAAAGGGATTGAAAAAGAAATTAAAAATTAGTGATGATTTTTCATTAATAAAAAATTGTGATTTTATTTTTGTAACTGTAGGTACACCTCAAAATACGGATGGTTCAATTAATTTATCCATAATCAAAAAAGCGGTTTCAATAATTGGTGAAAATCTAAAAAGAAGCAAGAAAAAACCAATAA
>Ga0315316_10000355_pt1 | contig 29883 bp, 29 predicted proteins | sample M160m3416metaG_FD_203702 | JGI IMG/M metagenome (GOLD analysis project Ga0315316, IMG submission 203702) | Ammonia-oxidizing marine archaeal communities from Monterey Bay, California, United States - M1 60m 3416 | ecosystem: Environmental > Aquatic > Marine > Intertidal zone | place: USA... | reverse complement strand
AAAGGATTTAACTTACAAATAAAATCGTATTTTTTATAACATGGTTTATCATTCAAATATTTACTTGAAGGAAGTAAACGAGCACAATTAATTAGTCTAAATCCATCTGGTGCTCCTGGTTTCCAATTAATGTATCCAATTTCATCATTAATCCAATTCCAATTTAATAAATCTGTTGTTATTAATCCAACCCATACATCAGAATTTAAATTACTATTTTGTCGTTTATTGTAAATCCAATTACTTTCAGTAGAATCACTTAGAGTTAATAAATTTCCTTCATGCTCATTACAAAAATTTTTTGCATCATTCCATTTTTCTTTATCATCACAAAATAAATATCTATTATTTGTATTTTCATTTATTATTGTCGTACAATCATTTATATTAACTGAATTAACAAATAATGAGATTGAACTTGTTAATAATGTAATGTATAGTGTTTTTAGTGAAGTAAACATAATGTATATTTATATAAATTACATTTAATATTTTTATATAAATTTTATATAATTTTGCATATAATACTTAATTGGTTGCCCAATTTTCAACAAGTTCATTAATTTTTGTATTATAATGTTGCTCAATTTGTTTCATTTGCCGCATATCCCGCTGTGTAACAAAATTGATTCCTACACCTTTACGACCCCATCGTCCACTACGACCAATACGATGTAAATAGTTGTGAACACAATTAGGTAAGTCAAAGTTAATAACAGTGCTAACTTGTTGAACATCCAAACCGCGAGCAGTAACATTGGAAGAAATCAAAACACGATGCTTTCCATTTTTGAAATCTTCGTAATTTTTAGTTCGTTCGTCCTTATCCATGCTACTATGGATTTGACATACAGGAAAATTGTCATTATTCATAGCACTATACAAATCGCTGACGCGCTTGACACTATTACAATAAATAATGGATTGGCTTAATGTCAATGAACCATAAATATCCTTAAGAGTGTCATATTTTACCTCATCATTTTCCAGCGCAATATAATATTGACGAATTCCTTCAAGTGTTAATTGTTCGTTTTTCACCAAAATTTTTACAGGGTTTCGCATAAATTTATCAGTTAACTTGTTTAATTCTTCAGGTATAGTTGCACTAAATAATGCAACCTGAATCGTCGAGGGCATGTGTTGAAAAATATTGTATACTTGGTCTTTGAACCCAAATGATAATAGTTCATCGGCTTCATCCATAATCAATATTTTAAAATCATTCACAGGAAGTCTTTTTCGCTTTAACATATCATGAATACGTCCAGGACAACCAATAATAATATGTGGTGAATTGGTTTTAATATTTTGTATTGTTTGATCCGTAGATGTTCCCCCAATCATTAATTGTGTTGTTAATTTTGGAAACAAACTACCAAGAGAATCAATTACTTTTTTAGTTTGAATAGACAATTCACGTGTTGGTGATAAAATTATTGCTTGTGGGGCTTTTTTTTCTATATCAATTAATTGTAATGCGCCGATTGAAAAACACGCAGTTTTCCCTGTACCAGACTGCGCTTGTGCAATTATATCTTTTTTTTCAAAAAGTGGAAGAATTGCCTTTTTTTGAATTGGACTCGGTTTTTCATAACCATTTGCATAAATTCCGCGTAATAATGGCGTCTTTGCGTTTAAATCCTCCCATTCATTAATTTCTTTTACTTCTTGTATAGTTTCACTTATTTTATTTTCAGATGACATACTATAATAGTATTCCTATATAATTTACATTTAAGTATTATTTAAAAAATTGATATAAATATATTTATATCTTTATATCAAGCATAAAAATGGCTTGTCTTTTATCCAGTAGAATATATAAACGTGCTGATTTCGACAAGATTAAAAAGGAAGGATTTACTTATCAACTGCCGACAGAAACAATTGATATTATAAAACAAATTGCTACAAACGTTGGAGCACCTGAATATATAAAAACCCCTCACTTTGAGAAAAGAACAGGGAATGGTATGGGGTATGCGAATAAACCACGCATTCAAATAAAAGATATATCTGATGCTGATTGGAATGCTTTGAGAAATTTTAAGGCTACTACACTTGAAAAAAAAGAAGGAATTGCTTTGTCTATTGATAAAATTAGGAAACATTTAAATAAAATGACAGATAAAACATATGATAAATTGTATGAACAAATCATTCAAGAAATTGATCTTATTAATCCAGATAATTTAGAAAATGAAGATGTGTGTAATGAATTGAAGCAAATTGGTGATGCGATATTTGATATCGCAAGCAGTAATAAATTTTATTCTAAAATGTATGCAAAATTATACAAAGATTTGATGAATAAATATGATTTTATGAAGACTATTTTTAAAACAAATTTAAATACCGATGTTTATATTTTCAAAGATTTTGCGTATTGTAGCCCAGATAAAGATTATGACGCATTTTGTAAGAATAATAAAACAAATGAAAAACGACGCGCTCTTGGATCATTTTATATTAATTTAATGTTGCATGATGTAGTTCCCGCAACTAAAATTGTTTCGATGATTGATGAAATACAAGAAGAATTATTATCTTTTATAAAAAAAGAAGACCATGTAAATATTGTAGATGAAATGTCCGAGCTAGTATATATTTTAATTGTAAATGGACATTCGATGTTAAAAACAATTGATGATGAATGGTCTCAAATGTTGAATCGTATCGAGATTGTTAGTTCTATGCAAAATAAATCATATCCTAGTATTTCAAACAAAACTATTTTTAAACACATGGATATGTTAGAAGCAATAAAAAAATAAATATATATATGGGTATTGAATATTAAATATCTGGCATTTAATATATTGACATATTGACATATTGACATATTGACATATTGACATATAAATATATCTATTTATCTATCAATAATGGAAGAAGGGAATATTAATTTTTTTTTATCAGAAAATGAAAAAATAGAATCATCTATTGTTTCTGAATCTGACATTGATTTATCTCAATTCATAAATGATAATGATATTCATCAGACATATGATATTGAACAATTAGAATTATATTATAAAAATTATAATGTTAAATCTCTCATACAAATTTTACAATATTATAAAATATATAAACCAAAAATGGTAAAGGACGAATTAATTCAAGTGTTATTATTTTTTGAAACAGAACCAAACAATCATGATATTGTATTTCGTCGTGTCAGGCTTTGGCAAAATATTCAAGAGTTAAAAGATGACCCTTATTTTAGCAAATATATTATGTTTTAATGATATTAAATATTTATATATATAGTATAATATGGTAAAATCATTATTGAATAAAAAAATAGATTATAATGAAATCAGGGGCATAGATTCATCTGACGAAGAATTTGATGCAAATTTATATGAGACTAAAGTTTTTTCAAAAACTATTGTATTTGCTTTGGGGCAACCTAACTATTTATACATAGACCAAAATATAATTTATTATCCCATTTACTTAGTTGAAAATGATGAAATAAAAACACAAATTGGTATATATGAAATAATAGCAACAAATCAAGAAAATATACTGGATGCTGATGGAGATATTGATTTAAACAAGTTTGATAAACCCCTTTTATATAGTTTTGCGTACGAAGAAATACATGAATCGGATATTGTCGATGGCGATGGCGATGGCGATGGCGATGGCGATGGCGATGAAGATAAAGAACAATCTAAGAAAGAAACTAAGAAAGGCACAAAACATAAATTGTGGATACAAAAATTTATGAAAGATGGTGATTATAATATAATAGATACAAAGTATGACGGAAATTGTTTCTTTTCAATGGTAAAATTGGCTCTGGAAGAGAATGACCAAGACACAACAATAGATGAAATGAGAGATATTCTCTCACAAAATGCGACAGATGCTTTATTTGAAACTTATAAAACAAGGTATGAAAGTTTAATTGATGAAGAAAAGAAAATTTCACGAGAAATTAAAAATATTACAAAACGTCATAATGATTTAGAAACAACAATGAAAAAAACAAAAGACAGAAACCTATCCTTAAGTTATATTAAACAATCAGATGAAATGAAAAAACAACATATTGATCTAAAAACACGAAGAAAAAATACGAGAGTGAATATCAGTGAATATGAATTTATGAAAGGAATTGATAATCTCTCCATGTTAAAATTAAAAATGAAAACTAGTGAATTTTGGGCTGATTCTTGGGCAATTTCTACACTCGAGAGAGAACTCAATTTAAAAACTATTATTTTTTCCGAACAGAATTTCAAAGAAGGAGATACGATTAATGTATTGCAGTGTGGGATAATGGATGATAAATTAGAACAAAAGGGAAATTTTGAACCTTCTTTTTATATTTTGGCCTGTTATTATGGTGGTTATCATTATCAAATGATTACATATAAGAATGAAAAATCATTCAACTATTCAGAATTACCAGACGACGTGAAAATGTTAGTTGTTGAAAAATGTTTGGAAAAAATGGCGGGGCCTTATAGTTTAATTCCTGATTTTGCTAGTTATAAAATAAAATTGAATCATGGCGATGATAATGATGAAGAGAAAGTATTAGAATTCGAAAAAACTAGTATGGATGATACTATGTCTCAAACACAAATGACAATGCAGCCTGCCGCCCAAGAAACAACGTCTGATTTATATAATAATGGAACTATTTTCAGGTTTTATAGTAAATCTATTGATAAACCTCTACCCGGTAAAGGTGCTGGAGAGAGTATTGGCGAGGAAGGAACTGATGCTTATGCTGAATTGGCTAAAATTCCTGAATGGCGGAAAAAATTATCAAATTTTTGGATGGCTGAATTTGTTTTAGATAAACATCGCTGGGCTTCAGTTGAGCACTATTATCAAGCATCGAAATTTAAACGCAATAATAAAGAATTTTATATTCAGTTTTCATTGGATTCACCTGACTCTGATATTGCCAAAGATGCTGGATTAGCGAAGGCGGCTGGAGGTAAATCCGGAATGACTACAAAATTGGTAGATGGAGTAAAGAAGAAGGTATTGGTTCGTCCTAAGAATGTTACAATCGATCCTGACTTTTTCAAGAAAACACAAGGTATGAAATATGTGCGTGGAGAGATGGAGATGGAATCTGCAATGCGAGCGAAATTTACACAAAATGCTGATTTGAAAAAATTATTATTAGCAACTAAGAATGCCAAACTAGAACATATTACTAGAGGTAAACCAGCTATTGTATTCAATGATTTGATGAGGGTTCGTCGAGAAATAAAAAATGAATCATCATAATTGTTTAATTTTAAATGTATAAATAATTGATGTATATTATATTTTTTATAATATATTTTTTATATTATATTTTTAGTTTATATATGAATTTTTCATCTAAAATAGACACCTTAATGAAACCTTTTTTAAATTCATTTGGTAAATGTGAAAATAGAAAGTTATCAAAAAGTGAGGATAAATTTGTTGAAAACGCATTAATCTCTCTTTACCAAGATATTTATAAGGCAAATGAAATCATTTTTAAAGAGGGATGTTTAAAACATAGACTAGCAAGTGATGATGATAAAAAAACACAACCTTCTTTACATAGTTCTCGCTATTTCCCTGCTCATATACAAAAATATATAAAGGATAATGAAAAAGAACAACTTATTTTTTCATGTGGGAATGTTGGAGGTAGAGAGATTAATATACATTTTACTCTTTTTTCTAAAAATGATTTGAATAATATCGATTCATATGTTCAACATGTTAAAATGATGTATATATGGTTAAGTATATGTAATAAATATGCGAGCAAATCGTGCGCTACTATGCTAGATATATATATATACCCTACACCATTTACAAAGGTATTGCCTGGAACACCTTCCGGAGTTTTAGGACCGGACCATGTAAATACAGCATTCACCTCGGCTTGTGCTGTAAATGGGCAAATGATTATTTATCGCGAAGAAGAATGGTTTAAAGTATTTGTACATGAAACATTTCATTCTTATGGCTTAGATTTTGCAAGAAGTGATATTGGGTCTCTCAAGAAAACATTGTATTCTATTTTTCCTATAAATAGTGATTTTGATGTTTATGAAGCATACACAGAAACATGGGGGAGAATAGTTAATTGTGCGTTTTGTAGTTTTAATTCACTTGAAAATAAAAAAGATAAAAAAACTTTTTTATTAAATGTAAATTTTTGTTTAGAAATGGAACGAATGTTTTCCATTTATCAGTGTACAAAAATACTAGACTTTATGGGATTAAAATACATTGATTTATATGAGAAGAAAAATCAAAATACTTATATAAGAAATAATTTATATAAAGAAAATACACACGTGTTTGCCTATTATATTATGACATCTGTTTTTCTAAACGACTATAAAGGGTTTATATTATGGTGTAAAAATAATAATAACTCACTATTACAATTTAATGCCACACCTGGTGGGTTAAAAGCATTTTCGGATTATATTGAAAAAAGATATGATTGTATTTCTCTCTTGAATAGTATAAGTCATATGTCTAAATTATATAATAACAACAAAAACAATAAGGAGTTGTCAAATACTACACGAATGTCTATCATACATACAATATAAATAATGTAAATGATATTAAAACATTTTATTAATATCATATAAATACAAGGATTATGGAAAACGATAATAGTGAAAGTGAAAGTAAAAATGAAGACAATAAAATTATAAATAATAAAATTATATCAATTGATGATATTAAAAATGATGACATTATGATTAGGTCAATTGCTTCTTCTAAGAAAGTTAGTAAAAAAAAATCTGAATACATTATGCCTACTAAAGAAAATTATAGTATTTTATTAAAAGTTAATTATACAATTAAACAATTAAAGGAGATCGCAAATCATTATAAAATTAAAATAGGTAGTGTTAATAAAACTCATATTATTGAAAAAATATATAATTATTTTAAATTGTATGATAATGCTGTAATTATTCAGAACGCTTGGCGTAGATATTTATTGAAAACATATAATAAATTGCGTGGACCTGCTTTGTTTAAAAGAAATTTATGTGTAAATGATACCGATTTTTTTACGATGGATAATATTGTAGATATTCCTTTTTCACAATTTTATAGCTTTAAAGATGCCGATAATACAATTTATGGGTTTGATATAATGTCTATTTATAATTTATTTAATCGCCAAAATGAAAAGGTATCCAATCCATATAATCGTAATATTTTTTTAAAATCTGTAAAAAAAAATATGTTAAAATTAATCAGATTAAGTAAAGTTTTTAAGGAGAAAATACAATTAAAAATAAATGATACTACATCATCTAATTCTAATACAATTGTTGATAATAATATGAATAATAATATGAATAATTCAAATGAAACATTTTTACAAAATATAGATGATAGAATATTTTCAGTATTCCATGATATTGACATTTTAGGAAATTATACACATCAGCAATGGTTTACAAATTTAACAAATACTGATTTAATACGATTTATTTACGAATTACATGATATATGGAGTTATCGAGCAAATTTGTGTCCAATAGTTAAAAATGAAATTTGTCCAAATCATCATGATTTATTTAGAATGATACACATTATAGATTTACGTATAGCGTTATTTCCTATTTTACAAGACATTGCATTAACTATTATTGAAAAATTAGTTAGAAGCGGAATTAATCATGATAGTAAGTGTTTAGGAGCTAATTATGTATTGTGTGCATTAACTTTAGTAAGTAGTGATGCTGCTACAGCAATACCCTGGTTATTTCAATCTGTTTTTTAATCATATAGAATAATCTATAAAATAAAATATATGTTTCATTATAGTATATAATAATGAACCATACATCAATATTTGGTAATAAATCACAAATAAAAAAAAATTTATTTATTATATTAATTTTTGTATTATTATACTCATTATGCTATTTATCAAAAATACGCAATAGAAAATCAAAAAAAGAGGGATTATATTCTATTAATCAATTTATTAGTGATTTTCAAACAATACATGGTCATATAAATACAGTAAGAGATGCAAAAGATAATGCTGAATTTTCTTTATTACATCATGAGCCAGAAGAAGATAGGTATAGTGCCGCACAGAATGATGATGATTGGTGATGATGTTGGATTGGTGTAATATATAATTTTTTGGTCTCTATAAATTATTATATGTAAATAATATATAATAATGAAAAATAATTATAGTAAAGGATCTAAAAAATATGTAGTTTTAGCTTTATTGGCGGTTTTATTACTATCATTGGGTGCTTTATCAATGCAAAAAGTTAATGAAGGTTTTAAAGAAGGGAAAAATAAAGGAAAAAAGGGGGAGAAAAAAGAAGGTACTGAAGCAGCTATTACAAATATATTGACGCAACTTCTTGGTAATGCTTAAAAAGTATTTTAAAAATCATATATAATTTAGTTTATTCGTTTATATTTAGGATTATTGAGTTTTTTTGGGTGTTTTAAATTATTTATATAGGCATTATCATCACAATTAAATATAATATAATATAATGCGTTAAATAACTTAAATAAATCTTATTATAGTAGAGTATAAGAAGATGCCCGGAAAAACCTCCAAGACCGATACTGCTCCTGCCCAAACCAAGACCACCAAGACTTCCAAGTCCACTCCTACTCCTGCCGCCGCCAAGTCCGCTGCTGCTGCTTCCCCTGCCGCCGCCAAGCCTAAGGCTGAAAAGGCTTCCGCTTCCAAGAAAAAGGAGCCCGTCGTTGTCGAAGCTGCCGCCCCTACCGAAGAGGTTGCCCCTGCGGTTGTCGAAGCCTCCAATGTTTCCACCGAATTCGCTGGTTTCATGACCAAGCTTCAAGCTCTTGGTGGTCTTATTTCTACCCTGAAGACCGAGTTTCGTGCGCTCGAAAAGAAAGCTTCCCGCGAACTCAAGAGCGCCACTAAGGCCGGTAAGCGTAAGCGCAAGACTGGAAACCGCTCCCCCAGCGGTTTTGTGAAGCCTACGCTTATCTCTGACGAGCTTGCCTCTTTCTTGGGAAAGACCAAGGGCACTGAGATGGCGCGCACTGAGGTGACCCGCGAAATCAATGCTTACATTCGCGCTAACCAGCTTCAAGACAAGACCAATGGTCGACGCATTAATGCCGACACTAAGTTGTCTTCACTCCTTAAACTTAACAGCGGCGAAGAGCTCACTTACTTCAACCTTCAGCGATACATGAGCCCTCACTTCGCTAAGAGCCCTGCCGCTGCCGCCGCCGCTGCCGCCGCCGCCGCCACCGTTTAAATATAAATGTAAATTGTAAAAAATATTATATTGATATATTATATATAAATTAATTTTTATATATAAAAAGCAGAGTGGCGCAGTGGAAGCGTGATGGGCTCATAACTCATAGGTCGAATGATCGAAACATTCCTCTGCTAAATTAAAAAATTATATTATTTTAATTTGTCTGTAACATTTTTCGCCTTACTAGCTCAGCCGGTAGAGCATTAGACTTTTAATCTAAGGGTCGTGGGTTCAAGTCCCACGTAGGGCTATGTTGTATGATTCATTAATAATAAATAAAATTCATTATTATTTATTATTTAATATATTCAAATACTTTTTCTTCTGCTTGGTGGTTTGCTTGGTGTTTTAGTTGATTGAGTATATCTTTTTTGTTCAGCTTGTTCAGCTTGTTTAGCTGCTTTTCTATCGATTAATTTATTAATTCTTCTTACTTCTATTGTTGCTTGTCGGTCTTGTAATTGAGAAAGTAATGATTTTTCTGTTTTTCTATTTTTCTTTTTAGTACCAGAAGTAGTACTTTTTGAACCAGGTTTTAATGGACTGCCCCTAGGCGATCCTCCGTGATATTTATGATGGCAGTTTTTGCATTTACAATTTCGGTGATTGCAGTTTTTACGCTTACAATGGCAATGTTTATGATTACGTCTATGATTGCGTTTGGTGTGGCGATATTTATAATTCGAATGATTGCGTTTTTTGTGCGTGTGTGCTTTTGAATGATGACGTGCTTTTACTGACGCATTACCCATTTCTCTTTATATATAATAATTATATATTTTTTTGATTATTTTGATGAAAGTATTTTAAAATTTACAAATTGTAATGAATTATGGAAAAAATTGATTTAAACATTTCGCTTGATAGTATAGTATCATAAGATAAACAACATGAGTTCATCAACTACCAACAACCAATCTGCTGAATCCAACGTCGCCTCCGGAATGACTTTTAAGATTTCCGATATTGATATTACCGCGCCTAAGGTTAATAAGTCAGGTGGTAAAAGCGCTAATGTATTGTATAAGCCAACCAAGAAGGGATTGTATCTTAATATGGAAGTGCCTATGCTAACTTGGGGAGCTTCGTCATTTAAGGACCAGACTAGTGGGAAGGAAACTTTTGATATGGCAATTCAATTCCCTCGCACAGATTATAGCACGCCTGAAACTGATATTCTTTTGGCCCAGTTTCAAGCGTTGGAAAATCATATTAAGAGCGAAGCCGTGCGCAATTCTATGGCTTGGTTTAATAAGAAGACAATGACACCTGAAGTTATTGAAGCGCTCTGGACGCCGATGTTGAAGTATTCTAAAGACCCTCAAACCGGTGAGCCAGATACGACAAAGGCACCTACCTTGAAGGTCAAGTTGCCTTGCTGGGAAGGTAAGTTTAATTGCGAAATTTATGACCCAACCGGCACTATGATGTATCCAGATACTGAAACTGGTGCTACTCCGATGGATCTTATCCCTAAGGGTGTTAATATTGTCGCGATTGTCCAATGCGGTGGTCTCTGGTTTGCGAATGGAAAGTTCGGTTGCACTTGGCGCTTGTTTCAAGCAGTTGTTCAACCTAAGCCTTCTATGAAGGGGAAGTGTTTGATTTCGCTTTCTTCTGCAGCAAAGTCCGCTATGACGACCAACGCTATTGCTTCCACCGATACTAAGAATGAAGTAGGTGTTGTCGTCGAAGACGATAGTGATGAGGAACAGGAACAGGAACAGGAACCGGAACCTGAGGTTGTGCGCGTAGCTACACCGCCAGCACCTGTCCCAGCACCTACTCCAGTAGCTACACCAGCACCTGTAAAGAAAAAGATTGTGCGAAAGAAGGAGGCAACGTCGTAAAATAATAATAATAATAATAATAATAATAAAAATCATAATAAAATTTTATAAAAAATCATAAATATATTCAATTCGCCTTACTAGCTCAGTCGGTAGAGCATCAGACTTTTAATCTGAGGGCCGTGGGTTCAAGTCCCACGTAGGGCTTTTTTTTTATATATAAAAATGCATTATAATTGTAATGTATTTTTACGTTAATTATCACATAAAAAATTAATAAATTAATATAATATCATTATGAATAAGGGACAAAATTTACAAATAAAAGATATACATCTAATGAATGAAATATGTAATATATGTAGTAAAGATTTCACTTCACATTCTTTTAATTTAGTGTGTAATACTTTAGAAGGAGGTCATATTTTTTATACCAAAATATCTAATGCAAGCAAATATGATGATACAAATGGTATTGTAAACCATTGCACAAAATATTTAAACCATATAAACCCTGATAAATGGTCATGGATTATTGATTTCGAAGATTTTGGAATAAAACATACCTTGGGTATTAATACTGGCATTCAACTTTCAAAATTAATTAATAAATTTGGGAAATTACAAAATTTTTTTATTATTAATATAAATGGATTTGTAGAACAAATGCTAAAAATGATAAAAATCACATTAAATAAAGAATACCATAAATGTATTCATAATATAAATGATAATGATACATTAAAAAAAGAAATTATAGAATTTTGGAAAAGTCTAGATAATAATAAACATTTACTTATTGAATTAATATCATGAAACTAATTGATTTTTAATTATTTATATTATATGAATTAATTTATATTATATGAATTAATTTATATTATATGGTTTTCTCCTTCTAGAACATTCATAGTTAAAAACATTATAAAGTTTTCAAAATGATATATTGGTCTGTAATTATTATTATAATATTGCAAAAATACATGCGTTTTTATCAAAATATCTGTCATTTGGTCTGATTTAATTTTTTTCAAAAATATCAACTTATTCAATATAATCCATACACATTCATATGGATTTAAATTATAAATAAAAACATCATATAAATTCTCCCTCATTTCACAAAAAAAATATTCATCATCATTATAGTTCAATATAAAATCTACTATTAAACTACAAATATTTTCATTTATATTTATATTTATATTTTTTACATCATTTTTTACATCATTTTTTACATCATTTTTTACATCATTTTTTACATCATTAGATACATCATTCAAACTTTTTAAATATTTTATATTTGTTATTTCCGATAAATTAATATTTTTATTTATTTTTATATTTAAACATTTATTATAAGTACTCTTTGATGGTCTAGGAACATTTATTAAATGGCAACAATTAATTATATTATCTGGTATAAAACTTAATTCTTCTGTTATTATTATAAATTTTAAATCAATGCTTTTTGTATTAAGTGTTTGCATATAACTATAAAATATTTCCAATAATTCACTATGTATTTCATGAAAATATTTACAAACAATAATTCCTGATTTTTCTTGTTTTGATAATAATATATCTACAATTTGATTATAAATATCATTCCATAACATTTTCGAATGACAACCAATAAGTGACATATCGATTTCATAATGTATATCACTTATTTTGAAAAAATAAACATTCTTATTATAAGTTATACTTAATTTTTTTTCATATTTTAATTCAGATGGACTATATTTTTTTATAGCAGCCAACATTTGCGTATATTTTCCCACACCATTTGGTCCATAAAAAATTAGATTTTTTAGATTAGATATTTTGTCAGGGAATTTATCATATAGTTTTGAGAGTTGAGGGTGTAATGAATTTTCTTTATGTAATTGTATATAGTGATCAAAATGTGTTTCTTGTATTTTCATTTATTATATATTTTTTAATACATTAATATAAATTTTTGTCTTTATTTAATAACATTATATAAGTATTTAATTAATATAAGTATTACACTATCTAATAACTATATAATGAATAGTGTAAATGATAATAGTGTAAATGATAATAGTGTAAATGATAATAGTGTAAATGATAATAGTGTAAATGATAATGTTATAAATTATATTTTAAATAAATTTAATTTATATCAAATAAGTCATCCAACTATATCACATCTTTGGCTTTCTTATCTAGGACTGAAAAAAAAGAACTATGATGAAAATACTATAAAGCAATGTTTTCATGTTTTAAAATTACTTGAAAGCGGACAACAAGACCTAAAAGAAAAAGATATTGTATCTTTAATAATGTATAAAAATGTCATGTTATAAAGATTACTTAAAAACATGACAAATATAAATATAGACTAATGTATGTTGTACTGAAACTTGGCGATTTTGATATTAATAATATTTTTTTTTTAGATAGGGTTAAAAACACTGTTATGGAAAATAGTAATTTTTCAAGAGTTATTTATTCCAATGAAACATTTTCGTTAAATGGCATATTTGTATCATTTAATATAAAATTATATAACATTGAAAAATCTTTTAATAAATATAAATGTCTTTTTGATATAAAAAATCACGATGATATTGTTATTAAAATTTCTAATATTGAACAACATATTATGAATAGATACAAATTTGAAAAAAAAACACCCATTTATAGAATTAAAGATCAATTAACTAATGGTTTTTTAAAAATATTTAATGAAATTTTATATAAAGAGCAAAATGAATTTATTCTTAAAATATATGGAATTTGGGAAACAGATACGGAATATGGTCTTACATACAAGTTTATCAGTGTATAAGTTTATCAGTGTATAAGTTTATCCATCGGTTGAAAAAAATGTCAAAATAATAGTCATCATACCTGCCACAATTAAATTAATTGCACTTATAAAATAGGTCGCAAAGGCAATTCGATTTTGCGTTTGAGCTCCGTCTTTATCATCACTTGTCTTTGTTTTCATTTGTATAAACAATCTTAAATATTGAAACAAACAAACAATTTGGAACATAAACAAAAATGATGTTCCAGCCGATAATTGATAATATTCTGTCGCGACTTTCCCCATATTAATCCGTTCATAATACAATACATTTAATGAAATAATCCAACCTAAAATAATTATAGTTATGATTGAAGGTGCCGAACTATTTACAAATGATTTTACAAAATCCATTATACCTGTCAATCCACTTTTTTTCTCAATTTTACCAATTTTATCATGTATAGCAAAACTAATAAACATGACAGTTAATACAGCAAATGCTACTACACCATAACCATATATCGTTGAATTTGCGCGACCATACGTTCCGTCAGATGATGTATTATTTCCAAAAAATGTTTTAATACACATACCCACAATGGCTACTAAAAACATACTATTAATAATATAATTGAACCCACCTCTTTCTTTATAGGAGGCTCCTGGTTTCAACAAATTAGCTCCTGATGTATCGAATCTTGCTATGCTTGTTTGTGCTCCTTCTGCTATTTTTGGTTTTGAAGCCATAGACATTATTGTATATAATAATATATTATAAAATAATGTCTATTGTAATGATTATTATGATTATTATCTATTATAAACATTATGGTAAATATTATGATTTTTTATAATATTTATTTTATATAAATGAGTTATCATAATCATAACCAAGAATTCTCTCTAGGTAATTCTAAACCATTAATAAATCGTGAACAAAATTATGTTTTAGACAGAAAATTGGTTTCGGTTCATTCAGAAGATAGAGATATTACCAAGTGGCCTAATTCTAATACTTTTGAAATTATGCTTCCAGAAACTTTGTTAAACGTCCAATCGATGCGATTAGTCCAATCCACAATGCCTGGAACATTTTTCACTTTTAGTAATGATTATCAAAATACTAAATTTAAATTTACGATTGGTAATGTATTAAAGGAAATCACTATACAAGAAGGGTTTTATACGCCTGAACAACTATCGATTGAATTAACTAATAAAATGAATAGAACAATTAATTCTGATGCTAGTTTTAATGTCTTTTATGATGAAGTCAAGCACAAAATGTGGTTTGGACATACAGATTTATCTTTCAATTTAAATTTTGAAAATAAAATTACTTATGATTTTAGTAATTGTGAACAACAGCCTATTGTTTGGGATAATCATTCCAAATGGGGTCTTCCTTATTATTTAGGGTTCGAAAAAAAAACATATCATTCAGTACAAGATTTATCAGGTTTAGAATTTGATTATGTATTACCATCTAATGTATCTGGGGGTAATGGTGTCGATATAAGAAATTATATTGAAGCTCCTTTATCTTTTACAATAAATGGCGATAATTGTATCTATTTAGAAGTGGATAAATATAATTCTTATGATGAATTATATCCATACAATGAAAGCTCTACTAAAACTTATGGCAATAATGCTTATGCTGGAAAAGTAAATTCGGCCTTTGCAAAAATTCCTATTAGAAGTAATACTGATAATACTTATGATTCACGCACATTATTTCAGCATAATATAGTTCATTATGACCCTCCAATTGAACGTATTACACGCTTGAAATTTAAATTTCGGTTTCATGATGGACGATTAATCAATTTTCAAAATTTTCCTTTTGACTTTTCACTAGAATTTAATTCACTCCGAAATGAAATGGATAAAAAATACAATATTCGTGTTCCAGCGGGTTATGTTAAGTAAAATAAAGTAGATTTATTGGTTACTATTTTAAAATATACTATTTCTTTTAATATATTTTAATATATTAAAGATATAGCGATGGCGGCGAGTGTTTTCGAACAAGCACCAGCACAAGTACCAATAAAAAGTCTAGTCGAATTCAATAGATTATTAGCTAATGAAGCGCTAGCTGATGGTGAACATGATTTTGATGCAGTATTCAAAAATTTCATGAAAGACCCAGCCAACCCAGCCAACCCAGCCAATTACTTTAATGCATTACCATTTCGTCCTTCAGCTAATTGGAAAGAAAAAGATTGTATGTTTTATATTGGGGCACCCACGTCAGAAATTAGACCGGGGCAGAGTGGGGAAATAGTGATAGGAGAATATAATAGATATTATACAGAGGTAGTTAAAGTCACGCCTGAAGACTTATTTACTAACACACCCGATACAGGAGCTAACACACCCGATACAGAACGAGGCAAAATAGAATCTGGGTCAGTTTTAGTTGTAGATTTTGCTCAACATCATTTTTTTGAAAAAATTAAAGAAAATACATGGAATTCTGGTCCCCCACCAACTATTTATTATGCTATGGTACCAGAAGTATTAAATGATCCTGCTCTGAAAACAAATTTATATAATAAGGAATTTAAAAAAGATACAGGAATAAATGTTATACCAATTTTAGATAATAAACAGGAATTACAAGAATATATTCCACCTGAAAATCTAGATTTTAATTATAAAAAAGATTTGTTTTTTTCAAAATATACTTTTCAATTAGATCCGATTCAAACAAAACAAAATAGTAGAGGAAAATATGAAAAACTTTATGGTAAAATCCAGGTAACAGACCCAAGTGACAATATTTTAACTTTTGCAAATACAACAAAAGTTAATCAAAATTCTATATCAAAAATTATGGATAGAATCAAAAATTTTTTTGGTAATAGAGATCCAAAAAGTGTATTTGAAACTATTTGTGGTTTCCAACGAAAAAGAGCTGGAGATTGGTTACAAGTGTTAGCTTGTTTTGATATACATAATCGTTCATTTATTAATGTTAAAAAAAAAGATGGGAAAATTTATGATAATAATCCTATTAACATGGAGAATCTCGGAAAAGTTTATTTTGTAACACATGACCAAATCGCATGTGCGTATGCTTTATTAATGGGTGCAAATGTTATGTTTTATGCACCACCTACATATTATGCGGATAAAGCCCATGAGAAAACCCATGTGATGATATTTAAAAATCAGGGTCTGCTGAATGAGTCTTATGTTGGCGGGAAACAATCAGTTCCAGTTCCAGTTCCACGTCTTTTAAAACAATCTGGGGGGAAACAGAATGATGCATGGTTAATAGGAGAATTTATAAAAGCTTTAAATAATGATAATATAGTTGGTATGCTTTTTTTTTTAACAAAACTAAATAATTTAAATGATGATATTTATGATGATGAAGTTAATTTCAAATTGTTTGAAATATTTAATGATGAAATTGTCAATCCTGATTATTATAATAGGGATGATTTTTTTAACCTCTTAAACATTTTTAGTGGATATATTAATCTAGATTATGATTTTATATTTTTTTTTTTTCAAAAATTGATTACAAATAATTATTTTTTATATTATATATTATCTTCATTTATCACTTATACTCCTCCTCAAGGGGACCCAGTTCCAGAGGATGGTATAGCAATTATTGATGCCATACATTTACCTCAAATTTTAAATTCAGATAATTTAGAATTACATCATCTATTAAATTGTTTATTTCAAGGTTTACAATCTCAAATAATTTTAAATAATTTTAATCTTAAAAAAAAAATAGAAGAACGACAAATCCGTATTAAAAGTTTACGTGCTACACCAGAACGTGAAGATTTATTAAAAGAATTAGAAATATCAAGAATAAATGTTCAAGAAAATATAGATGAAAAAATAAATATCATATATCCATTATTAAATACTTTCACTTTTGAATTATCTCAAGATCCCACTCTAATATTTCATCAAATTTATCTAATTATTAAAATACATTTAAATGAAATATATACATGCGGTATGGTTGATTATAGTAATGATGACACTGATGATGTATTAAAAGGAGGGGAAAAGAGAAAATTAGAACCTGATTCGTCATATCCCAACAAAAAAAAAGGAAGAACGACACCATCAAGTGACGAAGACGACGTATACGACGACTACGTAGACGTATACAACGAAGACGACGAAGAAGACGTAGAAGAAGACGAAGAACCAATGGAATCAACACGTGATGACCCAACAATGGAACTATTGCCTGAATATGAAGGTTTCAATATTGATAAAAAGAACATTACGAGGGAAGATGTAATTTATATTCAGTTTTTATTAAATATTAAAACAAAAATTCATGCAGGTATGAAATTTAAAAAATTGAATAACATTAAAAATGTTTTATTGTATTCACACTTTTTTTATGATGATGAATTTAAAAAAGATGATGATGATGAATTTAAAGATGATGAAAACGCCGCAATTATATTATTAAATAGTGCTAATATGGAAGAAGCTGTTGGAGGACGAATTATTTTTCCGAAAAAAGAGGATGGAAGTGATATATTTACATACGAAGATGCGAAAAGTGTAATTACTGGATTTAAACCTAACCCCGATACAATACCATCATATACTATAGGTGAGTTGGGTAAAATGGTTGAAGAAATAGGCTTTTCTTTTTTTTCCAAAGATAAATCTACAGTAAATATGGAAATGACACAAACACCAGTGAACTCCCAATTATATCCCAAAAATAGATTAGGTTCTCTCTCCTTACCAAAGAGAACCTCTTACATCCGCCTCCCCATGAGTACGAGTATGAGAACGGCTGGTGGTGGAAGCAAAAAGCGTAAATATACTAAAAAACATAAGAAAATTCGTAAACATAAACATACACGAAAACACAAACCCCACAAAAAAAAAAAACATACACGAAAAAACAAAACCCACAAAAAAACAAAACATACACGAAAAAATAAACAGATGAGTAGACGAAGATAAATTTACAATTCAACCTTATATGTTTTTACAAACCATTCTTTGATTAGTTCTATATCACACGTTAAATAATCATGCTTAAACCCATCTAATTTCAAAAAGCGAGGTTTCTTCATTTTTTTGGTTTTATAAAATATATAATATCCATACTTCCCCTTACGTATTGAAACATCTTCCGTTATAATACGTGAATTTCCTGAACCTGTGCCTGTGCCTGTTGCACCAGCCATGTCGGCTTCTATATCATATAATGTTTCCGCTACATCATCCATTGTTACTTGAGACACTTCCATTTTAAGATGTTTGAGAGATTTTGATATACCATTCCATTCTAAATACTTTCCAAATTTACCCGTTTTTACATAAACTGCCTTCTCTTGAAACAGGCCAATAGATTGAGCTTGTTGTTTATTTTCGGCTGTTTCTAGTATTTCTTCTAATGTATATTCACCATTTCTTAGTTTATTTAAATCAATGTCTTTTCGCACGGCCTTAAAGGATACATCACTTTTTTTCCCTCTAGAATTTCCATTGGTTAAAGAACATTTAATCACTGGACCATATTTACCTATCATATAAGTATGTTCATCATCAATACGAATGGTTTCTTTACCCCTTTCCAAAATAGATGAAGAGAGATTTTCTATTTCATCATTACCTATTTTACAAATATCATACCATACCTTATTCCCTTTTGCTACGCTATCCAAATCATCTTCCATTTTTTTTGTGTATGAATATTGGAAAAAGGTATCAAAATGTTTAAGCAAAAATTCTAATGCCATTATACCAGTTGGCGTAATAACCAATTTATTCTTTTCATTTCCAAATTCTCGGTTATTTTGTATTTCCGTAATTCTAGGTTCTTCATGCTTTGTATCAACGATAATTTCAAATTCATTACATGTTATTAATTTTCCTTTCACATTTTCTTTTTTCACATATTTTCTTTCTTGGATTTTATCTATCAAAGAAGAAAAGGTCGATGGACGACCAATACCTTTCTCTTCCAGCAATTGCACTAATCGCGCTTCGGTATAATGCTGTTTTGTTTCTTTCAAATGAATGTTTGCCTTTATTTTACGATAAGGCATTGAGAGATTAGATTTCAAAGATTGTAAATATGTATATTCTTTGTTTACATCATCATAACCACCAATAATTTTCCACCCGGGAAAAATAACCTTTTCGGTTTGAAAGTGATAGTCGTGATTTAAGGGTGCCGTAATAATAGCGTTTAATACCGATAAGGTTGCATCAGCCATACTGCTTTCAAATGTCCTTTTGCGAATTAATCGATACATACGATTTTCTTTTGAGGTGTATGTAGTTTTATCAAGATCTTCGCACTTTAAATCAGTAATGCGGATTGCTTCGTGTGGTTGCTCTGTAGTTTTTTCGGTCTTTGCGGTCTTTGCGGTCTTTGTATTGTTGGTTGGTTTTTTTTGTGGGGTTTTTTGTGGTTCTTCTTTCTTCTCTTCTACGTAAGCTTCTCCATAAGTTTGAATAATACAATCTTTCATTTTTTTGTTGAACTCTTCACTATAATTCGTGCTATCTGTTCGTGGATAAGTAATATAACCACCTTCATATAACTTTTGACATAACGACATTGTTTCCTTTGGAGAGATATGTAATTCATTACTTGCCGTTTGTTGTATTGTGCTTGTCGTAAATGCTTTGGGATGTGCTGATGTTTTATTTTTTAAAGTGTATTCTTTGAATGTATGATTAAACGTTAAACTTTCTGTTAAAAAATCTCTCATCTTCTCTTCCTTCGGTTCTTCATGATTCAAAACAAAAGGAATATTTTTATTTGTAAAATAGGCTGTCACAACATAACTCTGTTTTCCAGGCGATTTCTCTATTTCTTTTTGATTTTCATAAATAAGACGCAAAGCCGGTGTTTGACAGCGTCCTGCCGACAAGCCATCTTGAATATGTTTCCACAATAACGGAGAAAGTTTATAACCAACCAGTATATCTAAGACCTGACGAGCTATTTGCGCATTGACCATCGGCATATTAACACGCGTCGGTGTTTCAATCGCTCTATGTAGTGCTGGTTCAGTTATTTCGTGGAATAAAATGCGTTTAGTATTTTCTACAGAGAGATTAAACACTTGACATATATGCCAAGCAATTGCTTCGCCTTCTCTATCATCATCTGATGCTAAAATAACTTCATCAGCTTCCTTAATTGCTTTTTTAATTTTTGCGATTTGGTCTTTCTTCGATTTACTTTCAATAAACATCGGTTTAAAATTATCATTTATATTGATTGATTCAAGTCCATTCATTTCACGAATATGCCCATAACTCGCAATACAATTGTATTTAATACCAGAAGATGAATTATGCTTATTTAAAAATTGTTCAATCTTCTTACATTTGGAAGGAGATTCAACTATTACCACTATTGCTGTAGGGTTGGCGTTAGATTTATTACTTGTTGACATGTTGTATTATATTCATAAGAGAGATAATTTTAAGTAATTTTTTATAATTTAGAGAGATTGTTGTTGGTGTTTGGCTTTAAATTCAGCCCAAGTAATCTTTTTCTCCTTAGGCTTAGCTACCTGTGTTTTTTTACCTGTCTTTTTATCAATTCGTTCAGCCTTAGTCAATGCACTATCAATATACATTTCTTTCAATAATTTACCAACCTGAAATGCGGCATTATGTTGATCCATTTCTTCATCCTCAATTTTCTTAAGGATATCCAATAAATTATGTAAAATACTTAGGTTCAATTCATCCTTCTTTAACTTGTTGAAAATATCCATATAATTGTTAAATAAAAAACTACATTGCGAAACACACATCGCGTCAAATTCTTTGGGGTTCGATTGAGATAGACGGCTGTATTTCTTTTTTAATGACATCATTCGCGTGACATCTTCGCGTATCAATGGACTATGTTTTTTATTGCGTATTTCAATTGTACAATCCTCAACATTATTTGCATCAATCATTTTATTAAGATTCAGGCGGTCAAGCGTATCCATTATATAATACAAAGTATAATAATATCTTTATATTAATATATAAATGAAGAATAATAATACGAAAAGTCGTCGAAGACAAAGAAATCGACGAACGAGATATAGAAGTATCAGAAATATAAAAAGTATAAGAGCGCATCGTAAGAGCATCAAGAACCGCAAAAGTATTAAAAATCGTAAGGGCACTAAAAATCGCCGAACTCGAATTAAAAAGAAATACACGCGAAGACTTAGAAATATGAGAGGAGGTGCTGATTTTACACAGCCTACTGGAGGTAAGGCTGACCCTATTGCTGCGCAAACCGCACAAAATAACGGCCAAAATAATACAAATAGAGCATTAGCCGGTGGCGGCAGCGCAAGTGGTGAGCTTGGTTGTGGTGTGTCATGCTGTGATAATAATAATGACTATAGTTATCCTTGTCCGGACGGCATGTGTGGCCCTATACCGCAAGTACCAAATGCCATTAGTCAAGGTCTCATTGAAAAAGCAGCCGTGATTGCTACTACAGCCGAAGCCAATGCTGAATTTGATGCTAGATAGAATTAATATTTTATTTATAACATATTTTATAACTTAATATAACTTTTAATATAACTTTTAATATAACTTTTCTTCATAATAAATAATCACATTATACTTTAATATGAAGACATCAGATTTAACTTTATCTATAATTATAGTATTTATATTTATATTTCTCTATATTTTTAATTTAGTAGTTGTTGGAATGCAGCGTATTAAGGATAATTGGCCTGTATATCGATGTCAACCACTTGTTATGCCTTTTGCTTCATTTTTTGGACATGATACTGGTAAAAATTACGCATATTGTATTCAATCTATGCAAAAAGGGTTTATGGATGATTTATTGAAGCCGTTGAATTTCAATGTTAATATATTAGGTGATATTACTAGTGAATTAACAGGAACGTTTGACCATTTTAGAGAATTTACAAAATACTTTCGATTTTCTATGATGGACGCATTTTCTAACATATTTGCGACTTTATTCAATCTCATGGTAGAAGTACAGCGCACTGTTATTAATATAAAAGATATGGTTGGAAAAGTAATTGGTATTATGACGACTACGCTTTATGTATTAGATGGTTCGGTAATGACAATGGAAAGTGCTTGGTCTGGTCCTCCTGGACAATTGGTTAGAGCATTATGTTTTCATCCAGAAACCCAACTTGATTTGAAAAATGGAAATAAAGTGTCAATGAAGGATGTTGAATTAAATAGTATATTAAAAAATGGAACACGAGTATTATCGGTAATGAAATTAAGCAATTTAGATGAAAATGGCACTATTATTGAAAAAATGTATAGAGTAAAACGAAACATTAAGAACAATAATGATACTGATGACTATATTTTAGTTTCAGGTAGTCATTTAATTTATAATCCTGATAGTAAGCAATTTGTTCAAGTAAAAGATTTACCAAATTCTGAAATCTCTCAGGTTGATTGTGATGTATTATCTTGTTTAATTACATCCAATCATACTATACCGATAGGTGATTGGATATTTCACGACTGGGAAGATAACAATGGGTCACAATCTAAAAGTATCTAATCATATAAGAATATAAGAATATAAGATATTATTTGGTTGGTTCGTCTATTAACATTAACGCCATTGCAGCATAATTATGTAAATCAATTAATGTATCTCTTATTCCCTCGTCATTGATTAAATTAACACCATTCTTTGTTATTGACATTGAGCGATGTAATTTATCTTCTATCCGCATTAATACACCAATAACACCATATTTAGCAAACGCATCACCATAATCTATATTTTTTTTAATAAATAATTCCAAGCCTTCCTTTTGTATTGTTTTCATTTGTTCTATTCTATCCATTTATAATTTATTTTAGGATTTTATATTTATGTGTATATTCATATACTATTTATAGTTATATTATATATGAATAATATTCCAAAACCACACGATGTAGTAAATAAAATAAAAAAATTATATTCAACATCTGGTTATCTTGATAAACATGGATCTGATGTTTGGATTTCGGTCATTATATGTATTGCATTTAGTTTAGTTATATCTTATTATTACTATACGAATGTTTTAGAAGTGGTAAGAGCTGATTGGCATAATCAACGATGTAATCCATTATATATTCCATTTGCCGGGTTAATACATAAACCACAAAATCAAACCAAGTTAGAATACACTGCTGATAATTTTAATGGATGTATCAAATCTATGTTGAAAAGCATCGCAGAAGCTGCGATTGAACCATTTGCTTTAGTTGTTAGAATATTAGATGACGCATGTAAAAAATTAGTTGAATCTTTTAATTTACTACGTGATTTAATTAATAATTTAAGAAAACAATATGGTGCAATAATTAAACAATTTTATTCTGCTATCACTAATTTATTATTATCATTTATTAATTTTGTCATAAAAATGAAAGATACTTTTGCAAAAATTCAGGGTATAATGACAACCACATTATATTCAATGGTCGGTTCTTATCTGACAATGCAATCTCTTTTTACAAATATTATTGTTTTTATTATATTTATTTTAATTATTATTGCTGCTATTATTGTTTGTTTAATTATTTTATATACTATATTATACGGTATTCCTTTTGTAGGTGCTGCTCTTGCTACGCCAGTTGTAATTAAATGCGTCATTATAACTTTAATTATGATATGTATATTAATACCTATTCTCTGGTTTAAGTTTGAATTAATGAGGGCAATGCGGTTATCTACGCCACCGACTCCTGGTGTTCCTGGTTGTTTTTGTGGAGATACTAATATTGATTTAGTTCATAATGAAAATGAAAATGAAAATGAAAATGAAGCAAATAATGATTATAGTAAAAAAATCAAGGACATACAGGTTGGCGATATTTTAAAAAATGGAGGAAAAGTGACAGCTTTTATAAAATTATCAGCAAGTGAACAAAATATTTATAATTTAAATGGTGTTATTATTACTGGGGAACATCGTGTATTCTATACACCTGACTCAAAATGGATTAAGGTAAAAGAACATCCAGATAGTATTTATGTGCCCGATTTTAATGAACCTTTTGTATATTGTTTAAATACTTCCGAAAAATGTTTTAAAATTAATGAAACTATATACTCGGATTGGGATGATATTGATGAAAATATTTTTAATAATTTGAAAAAAAATTGTGTATCTCTCCCAACAAACATAACTCATAGTGATATTCATACGCAATTAGATAGCGGATTTACTTCCGATATGTCTATTAAGTTGAATACTGGTATTACTATACCGATTTGTGATATAAAAATAAATGATACATTATTATCAGGCGATAAAGTATTAGGTATTTTTAAGATTGCGTCGCATGATATAAACGTATATAAACATTGTTTTAAAAATGGTGAATCTGTTATAGGAACTAAAAATATACATATTCATGATAGTAATTTAGGTATAATTAATTGTATGGAAGACAATAGTATGATAAATTCTTATCTTGATTCTATGAACGTAAATGAGCCATTATATCATTTATTAACTAATACCGGTAGTTTTGTTATAAATAATATTCGAGTCAATGATTATAATTCAGGAATTGATATATATCAATCATGATTATATTTCATATAACATAAATACGATGTTGATTATATAATATAGATTATAATATTATGGTTTTTATATAAATTAATATTATAAGATGGATGAACTTAACAAATTAGGTGATATACATAATGTTGGTGATGTATTAGATTTTAAATTATCTATTAAAACTATAGCAATTATTATATTTTTATGGTGTGGATTTTGTATTATTGTAGTTATAATTTTATTTGGTGGTGTTGATAATACCATAAAGTATTTTACTGGATTATTATCTTCTGCAAAAAAATCAATCATTGATAACAAAAATAATAGAGACACTATAAAACATAGAAATGGAAAAAATACTTCTGAAGATGAAAAAAAAAGGAGGGATGATGAATAAAGATTTTCTCTTTTTTTTATCTACTTTAGTATTATAGTAGAAATGAGTATTAGTAAATTATTAGATCAAACAATTTCATTGAAACTCATTATATTAATCGGAGGATTTTGGATGGTTGTTGCGGTTTTTGTATTTTTTATTTTATTCGGCGGAGTAAAAGAAGGATTTAAAGCCGGAATTGCTGGAATTGGTACTGCGATTGATTATAAAATGGGATCTGCGATTGATTATAAAATGGGTGATGGGGTTAAAACCAGCTGGGAAAACAAGGATACTATTAAAAATCATCTTGATACTGACGCCATAAATGAAAATGATAATATATATTCTCATTTAGAGAAAAACGAAAGTGGGCCTATTCCTTTACCTGACGATGAATTGTTATTTTTGAATGAAAATAAATTTTCTCCTGAGTGTTGTCCGTCTGATTATTCTAATTCCGAAGGATGTTTGTGTGCGGCACCGGAACAAATGAAATATTTGAATGAACGCGGAGGCAACCGCACCTTAGCTGGTGAGTTTTAAAAGTATTATATAATATTATATTTTTTCATAATAATATTATATTTTATATTGAAAATTATGCTTTAACAAATCGCATTGGTCTCGTATCATCTTTTCCACAATAAATATGTAAATCTCCTAATTTTGTTTTTCCGCGATACACATCTTCATTTTGTTGAATTTGTTCAGGTAATGATATTATATTTCCAAGTGCCAAAGCAGCATCATATACATTTTGAATTGTATTTGGGAAACCTTTCGTCATTTCAGGTGTTCCATGATGTTTATCGTATTTTAATTTTTGTAATACTGATTTTAATCCATCTGAGAGCCACTCGCCCGTTTTATTTGCTTTTGTCCCGACTTTTACTTCATTCAATAAACGCAAATCATGACTTTTGTTGCGTTTCTGAGAACTAATCCAATAAGAAGAAGACGGATTAGGTTGATTATACATCCAACTAAATCCTTTACTATATCCACACGACGGGTTACATTTCGTTTCTTTGCATAAATCAGTATATATTTTCTTGCTATCAATCCCTGTTTCCTCGTCTTTAAAATATGAACGTCCATAATCAATGATTTTCGCAATATACTTGGATTTAAATGAATATTCTTCACCTCCATCCATATGATAATGAAAATGAATATAACTATCTTTTTCAGGTTCATATACATTTACATTCTCGTGGTGTAAATCATAATGGGTAAATGAATCGCCAAATATACCAAGCGGCATATATACCTGAAAAAGCACATTTGCCAGTTCATATGCTACAAAACGCGGACTTCTAAATCTATCTTTAATTGGAAGAATTCCTTTTAAATGCTGTATTAATATAGCCAAAAATTTTGATTGTTTACACGCTTTTGCATAATCCGTTGTTTTTTGAAGAATGAGTCCTTTCTTTATTGTATCCATATTCGCCGTTATTTTTGAATCCTGTAAAAATGTCCATACTCCTTTGGTATTTACCTTCATTGTATTATCATAAATATAATAACCATATGTTTCCACAAAGCAAGGAAAACGTTTATTTAATTTATTGATATATTGACCGACCATATACTCATACATCAAGTTATCCGAATTTGGTTTTACTGACGACTTCAATACTGCATACGCTTTATATCCACGATGGTCATATTGAATTTCATTTATAAACCCATTTGCCGACGGAGACCCAATCCGCTTAATTGGTGCAGTCGCGTATTCAAAATTCGCAAATCCGCCAAAATGCTTTTTTATTTCATTTGCATAGGTTCCAAACGCAAGACATACACCCGAATCTAAACATACTGCTCTTAAAAACATTGCTTTACGGCGGTGTTTGGTTTTATTCATAAAACGTCCAATTATTTTACGCGCTTTTGTTTTTTTCTCTGATGAGAGTTTTGCTCTTCTTGCTTCTGCTTCTCTTGCTTCTGCTTCTCTTGCTTCTGCTTCTCTTGCTTCTGCTTCTCTTGCTTCTGCTTCTCTTGCTTCTGCTAATTTTCTGTCCATCTCTTCTGCTTCTGCTTGTTCCATTTTTTCCTTAATCATTAATCCCCTCTCCTTTTGTTTTTTTGTAAGTCTTATCGTTCCTGTTTTTTTTATTTTTTGTGTGTGTTTTCTATTACATTTTTCATCCATTTTATTGTGTCTTAATCTACAATATTTACGTTTAAGACCATTTGTATATTTACATCTCTCATTTTTATCACATTCCTCTTTGGATAATTTTTTGCATATATTACGACAATTTATTGTTTCCATTGTTGAGTATTATTATATTATATACAGATTAAATATAAAACATCCACTATGAAACTAGTACAACACCACGAATTAATGTATAATAAGTATGACATTGATACATTAGAACACAATATTGATAGACTGGGATTAAAACGTCTATTAACAACACAGAAACTGACTACCGCATTTTGCGTTAAATATTTATTAAATCCAGAAGAATATGGCATGGGTGTAGAAGATGAATATATTTCAAAAAATGATATTTTGGTTTATCAAAAGCATATTACGAGTGAAGAATTAGAAGAACATTTAATGCTTTCTAACAATATGTAATAAAATTGAATAATGAAAATTTCAAAATTAAGAATGTAAAAACGTAAAACGTAAAAAAACACGAATCTGGGTCTGACGAACCTTTTTGGGTTTTGGACATTTATAAATGTCCATTTCGTGAAAGTGGCCACCCTCCTTTTTCTGAAAAAAAGTGAAAAAGTGACTTGTGACCATTATGCTCTCATTTCGGTTTTTTTATGGAAAATGTTGTTATCATAAACTTTTTTTATAGAATTATAAATATTTTTGAAAACTATTTAGGCATTTTTATATTAGGATAATACATACAATGAAACCTAATAAAAAAATGCCTAAAATCTCAAATAAATATATATGCGAAAAGTGTGATTTCATATGTTCTAAAAAAAGTAATTATGATAAACATATAACCACTCGAAAGCATCAAAACCTAACAAATCCTAATAATTTAGGAATAGAAGCAGATGAAAAAATAATAATGTGTAGTAAGTGTAATAAAATTTATAAACATTTATCAACCCTCTCTGCTCACAAAAAAAAATGTATTATTAAATATAACGATGAAAATATTATATTAGATAATAATTTAACGCAAAATTCATCCGAAGTAGTACATTTAACCAACTTGGTATTTAAATTAATGAATAATAATGAAGAAATCCAAAAAAAACAAAATGAGTTTCAACAGCAAACATTAGATTTACAAAAGCAAAATCAAGAAATGCAAAAGCAAAACTTAGAAATGCAAAGTAAAATGATTGATGTCTGTAAAACAAGCGGTACTAATATTTCTTATAATAATAATAGTAATAGTAATAACAAGACTTTCAATATGCAAGTATTTCTGAACGAGAAATGCAAGGATGCTATGAATATCATGGACTTTGTCAATTCGATGACACTAGAACTCTCGGATTTGGAAGATGTGGGCGAGCTCGGTTATGTGGAAGGTATCAGTAAAATCATTATAAGAAAATTGAATGAAATTGATGTGTATAAACGTCCGATTCATTGTAGCGACTACAAGCGAGAAGTCATGTATGTACGCGATGATGATATATGGGAGAAGGAGAATAGCACTTATGACAAACTGCGGAAAGCCATAAAACATATTACGAAAAAGAATGGCGACCTGATGATTCCTTGGCGCGATCAAAATCCGCAATGTATGAATAACAGGCATCGCTTGAATGATGTTTATTTGCGCATTATGAATCAGTCGATGGGTGGGAAAGGCGAGTTTGTTGACAGCGAGAACAAAATCATCAAGAAATTATCCAAGGCTGTTTACATTAATAAGGATTGTTAAAATTTATAAAACTTATTAATTTATACTATTTATCAGAAAACGTAAAAAAACGCGATTCTGGGTCTGGCGATCCGTTTTCGGTTTTGGACATTTATAAATGTCCATTTCGTGAAAGTGGCCACCCTCCTTTTTCTGAAAAAAAGTGAAAAAGTGACTTGTGACCATTATGCTCTCATTTCGGTTTTTTTATGGAAAATGTTGTTATC
>Ga0315316_10000353_pt1 | contig 29959 bp, 25 predicted proteins | sample M160m3416metaG_FD_203702 | JGI IMG/M metagenome (GOLD analysis project Ga0315316, IMG submission 203702) | Ammonia-oxidizing marine archaeal communities from Monterey Bay, California, United States - M1 60m 3416 | ecosystem: Environmental > Aquatic > Marine > Intertidal zone | place: USA... | reverse complement strand
AAAAAAGAACTTTTCGATCACTATGGATTTCAAGGATCTCTGCTGCCTTATTGCCTTTGGAATTCTCTTATAGCAGATTTATTAATAAGCTTTCCAAAGCAAATATAAAACTTGACAGAAAATCCTTAGCCGGAATTGCATTTTCTGATCCTGATACTTTTAAGAAAATCGTAGAAAAAGTCAGGGTATAATGTTCTCATGCAAATCCCTCAGGATTTAATTGAAACAGCCGCGCTCAAATTAAAATCCGTTCAATCAGAGGCTGAATTCTTTCAACTAAGAGCTCAATTTCTTGGTAAAAAATCTTTTGTTGTTAGCGCATTTTCAAAGCTGAGAGATCTTAAACCAGATGAAAAAGTAATTGCTGCAAAAGAGTTAAATGTTCTTAAGAATAATTTAACTAAATTATTTGAGACCTCGCTTGCAGATATAGAGGGCAAAAGTAACATCAATAAATTAGATGTCACTCTTCCTGCTGACCCCTTTTTGGTTGGTTCTGAGCATCCAATAACCAAAATTTCACAAAAAATTATTAACTATTTCACTCCCTTAAACTATCAAATTTTTTCTGGAAATGAGATAGAGACAGACTTTTACAATTTTGAAGCATTAAATTTTCCAGAAAATCACCCCGCAAGACAAATGCATGACACTTTTTATCTCAATTCTAATAGTAAGTCAGAATATTTGTTAAGAACTCATACTTCAAATACTCAAGTGCATGCAATGCTTTCAGAAGATTTGCCCTTGTATATGTTGTCTCCTGGCAGAGTATTTAGATGTGACTCTGATACAACTCATCTACCAATGTTTACTCAAATTGAGGGGCTGGTAGTTGATGAGGATGTAACATTTGGTGATTTAAAAGGAGTTTTAATCGATTTCTTAGAAGACTTTTTCAATGAAAAAATGGAAGTTAGATTTAGGCCTTCATATTTCCCTTTTACAGAACCCTCAGCAGAAGTAGATATAAAATTTGGGAAACAAGGATGGTTAGAGATTTTAGGATGTGGAATGGTTCACCCAAATGTATTAAATGGCTGCGACATAGACACAAAAAAATTTCGTGGTTTTGCGTTTGGTATGGGCGTTGAGCGATTAGCTATGCTTTATTACGGAGTAACAGACATCAGAGAATTTTATTCGTCTAATCTAGATTTTTTAAATCAATTTCCATCATGAAAATTCAATATTCATATTTAAAGAATTTTCTGAATACAAATCTAAGTCAAAAAAAACTTAGTGATGCATTTACACAAGTTGGTTTTGAGTGCGAGATAAAAGGAGATCTAATCGAATTTGATATCACTCCAAATCGAGGAGATGTGCTCTCACTTAAGGGGCTGGAAAGAGAATTCTATTCATATCAATCAACAAAACTTAGTCGAACACTAGAAACTTCATCATTAACACTGATCAAAGATAAGACAGTTATTGACCAGATTGATGCTTCTGGTTGTGGTAACTATCATTTAATGCTGATTCAAGGTTTGCAGAAAATAAATAATCTAGACGCTAAAAAGCTTAGTTTTATAGAGTCTGCCGGAATTCCATTAATCAATCCTTTGGTTGATTTAGGCAACTATGTCATGTTAGAAATTGGTGCGCCTATGCATGTATTTGATTTGGATAAGTTAGCTCTACCAATTAATGTTCGCTTTCCCAAAGAAAATATTACTTCAGTAACTGTTATTGGGGGTGATGTTAAAGATGTTAAGTCCTCATCATTAACAGTTCAGGATCAATCTGGGATCCAAGCCATAGCAGGGATCATTGGTAGCGAGCCATCTTCAATATCATCAAATACTACCAACATAGCTGTTGAAGCTGCATTTTTTAGACCTGAGATTATTGTGAATCAAGCCAGAAATTATGGACTTGCCACCGATGCCTCTCATCGATTTGAGAGAGGTGTAGATCCTGAGATACAGAAACTTGCATTAGAAAGATACATATTCCTATTAAATCAAATAGCAAAATACGACTCAGTTGAACTATATTGCTCTTATTCCCGAAAGACTAAAAAGAAAAATGTGAAATTGGACATAGAAAGATTTAATAAATTTTCGGGCCTAAGCTTGAAGGCAAATCAAGCAATTCTTACATTGAAAAATCTAGGTTTTAATGAACTTGATAGAAGTAAAAATAATATTACATTCAATATTCCTAGCCACAGATTTGATATCTCTCTAGAAGAAGATTTATATGAGGAATTATTAAGATCTTATGGATATGATAATATCCCCATATCGAAACCTAAGGCAGGACCTATTATCAAAAATAGGCAAGATAATGCATTAGATAATCTTAGACTAGGTTTTGTTCATTCTGGCTTCAAAGAGCTTATGCATATGCCATTTGTTTCAAGAGAGTCCTTCCAACAATTAAATTCTAATAACTGGATAGCTGCCGAATTACAAAATCCAATAAATGAGAGTGAACCATTGCTCAGAGGTAATCTTTTCAGATCACTATTTACAGCACTAAACAGCAATGTAAAAAAAGGATATACATCGATTAAAATTTTTGAAGCTGGCAACGTATTTAAAAAAGAGAAAAATAGCTTTATGCAATCATTGCATTTATCAGGAATGATTTACCATCACGAACCTCAACAAACTTGGAGTCAGAAAGAATTGGCGTATGACTTCTATTCATTAAAAGCAGAGATCTCTAAATTATTACAAACTCTAGGCATACAAAATATTGAGTTTCAAAAAGCCAGTTCTTTCATACCGTTCAATGAAAATGCTTTAGATATATTTATTGGCAAACATAAGATTGCAGTGATTGGTGAAATAGATCTTTCTGTTACAGAGAAGCTAGTTAAGAAACAAGCATATGGGTTTGAAGTTTATCCAGAAAGAATTTCATTAGCTTCTTCTAATCTAAAAATTAAAAAAACTAGCAAATTCCCACTTTCAACTCGAGATATAAATATTGTTATAGAAAAATCTATCCCTTACAAAGAGGTTGAAAACTTGATTTCTAAAGGTGCCATTAAGTTCTTAACTTCATTTAGTCTTATTAATACATTTGAAGGAAAAGATATTCCCAAAGGCTTTGTTAGCATGACATTAAGAGTTGTGTTTCAAAGCAATGTTAAGTCTTTATCAGAGTCTGATATTAATCACTCAATGCAAATGACAGTGAAGCTTTTAGAAAAAAGATTGAATGCTAAAATAAGGTCATGAACTTAACCAAAAAGGATCTGAGCGCAATATTAAAAAAAGAATTGAAACTTTCAATTGATATTTCAGATTCTTTAGTTGATGAATGTTTTAAGGAAATCAAAACAACTCTGAGATCTCAAAGGAATCTTAAGCTATCTGGATTTGGTTCCTTTGAAATATTTACCACAAAAGAAAGAGTCGGTAGAAATCCAAAGACTATGGAAAATTATAAGATTCCATCTAAAAATAAGGTTCGCTTTAGTCCAACCTCAAAAGCTAAGCACTTCTTAAATTAAAGATGAAAAAGCAGGTACAAAATTTTAATAAATCTGATTTAGCAATCCATTTATCAAGAAAATTCCCATCTTTGAATAATGAAATAATTATTGAAAGTATCGATTTGGTTTTACAAGAAATTATTAATACTGTTGCATTAGATAACAGGGTTGAGATAAGAGGCTTTGGCTCATTTTCAAAAAAAACTATTAGACCAAGAAGATTTATTAACCCTAAGACAAAAGAAGAATCTTATTTGGGTGAAACTTCTATTATGCATTTCAAAGCTTCCAAGAAACTTCTTCATCCTCATGATTGATCCAAGAATAATTGTAGCAATTGATACATTCGATCAAACAAAGGCTAATTCAATTTTAGCTCAGCTTGATCCAGATCTTTGTAAGATTAAAATTGGAAGTGTGGTTTTTAATGCCCTTGGAAAATCATTTCTCCAGGATGTATCTTTACGAGGCTTTAAAATTTTTTTAGATTTAAAATTGCATGACATACCAAATACCGTCCATGAAACAATCTTAGGTTTTCATGATTGTTCTATTGAAATGTTGACTGTTCATTTGTCTGGTGGCGAAGAGATGCTTAAGCAAGCTATGCTTGCAAGCAAATCTATTAATACTAAAGTGATTGGAGTGTCGATACTCACAAATTTAGAGGAGTCAGATACATTAGCCTTATTTGGTAATAATCTCAATGATCAAATAGGAAGCCTATTTAAAATAGCTGCTAAAGCAAATTTAGATGGGATTGTTTGCTCGCCTCATGAGCTAGAAATGTCTAAGACAATATTAGACTCACATACTATCAAAATTACACCAGGAATCAGAGATATTAAAGTCGATGATGATCAAGCACGAACCATGAGCGCAAAAAAAGCAGTTGAGAAGGGTGCTACATTTTTAGTTATCGGCAGACCAATTACCCAAGCTACAGATATTTCAACTGCATTAAAAAATTTTAGTGATTCAATTGAAAAATAATCAATCTATTCAAAGCGCTTTTTTAAATTTAAAGAAGCTATCAAAGAATAAGACTGCAAAAAGAAAACTTTCATTTAAATATGAATCAGAATTTCTAAATTATCAGCCATTTTTAAAAGATTTTTCAGCTCAGCATTATAAAATCTTTGATGACATTTCACATCAATTAAATCTCAAAGACTCTATAGATGATCTCTTTACGGGTAGAATTGTCAATAATACTGAGAATAGAGCAGCTTTACATCATCAATATCGAATAAATCAAAAATCTGAAGAGTTCAATTTTAAAAAAATTACACAACCCTATATTCGAAAGATTAAAAAAGATGGTTTTAAGAATATCATTACTTTCGGTATTGGTGGTTCGTACGAAGGGCCAAAATTACTCCAAGAATTTACCAAGACTCAATCATCAAAATTAAATTATTTTTTTGTATCTGGGCCTGATAAGGAAGAATTTAATTCAACATTAAACCCGTTAAGCAAGCAAAAGAATTTTTATATTTTTGCATCTAAATCTCTATCAACAGATGAAACTTTGTCATGTTTAAAGTGGTTGGGGCATAAAAGAAATTCAAAGAACTCCTTAGTCATAACAGCAAATTCAAAAAAAGCTATTTCTATGGGTTTCTCAGAACAATGCATTGTTCCATTTCCAGATTCTGTGGGAGGAAGGTATTCTATTTGGTCGCCAATATCGCTTAGCATAGGGCTAGAAAATAATTTCTCTTTATTTTTAAAAGGTGGATCTATAGCAGATAAACTCATGTTAGGAAATTCAAAAGAAGACAGGCAATATCAAAAATTTATAAAGATATTAGCATTTTCTGATCTGTGGTTTAGTAATTTTAAAAATAAAAAGAACAGAGTTATTCTTTCTTATAACTGGAAACTACGATCGCTTGCTAATTATATTCAGCAACTTGAAATGGAATCACTGGGAAAGCAGCCTAATCCTAGATCTATTTTTAAAGAAACAGGCCAGTCGGTATTTGGAGGTTTTGGTTCCACTGCTCAACATTCATACTTTCAATTATTGCATCAAGGCACAGCGGAATTTTGTACAGATATTATTTTTTCAACCTCAAAGAGAAGCCCATTATCATCTGCTCAAGCAAAAGGGCAGGCTTCTCTACTATCTTCTGATTTCAGCGGGTCGACTAATTTACTTGAAAAAACAAATAGTAACTCTGCAGTTAATCTTTTTCATATAAATAAGCTATCGCTTGAAGGGCTTGGTTTCTTACTGGCAACATGGGAGCATCGAGTTTTTATAACGGCATGCATGTTAGAAATTAATCCTTTTGATCAATATGGAGTTTCTGCCGGCAAAGTTATGGCAAAAAAATTTCTTAGTTAATGGCCTTAGATTTAAAGCAAGTTCCTAATACTCCTGGAATATATAAATTTTTTTCTAAAAATAAGATCATATATATTGGCAAGGCAAAGGATTTGAAGAAAAGAGTTTCTTCATATTTTGGCAAATCCCTAAAGGATAGAAAGACACAACAGATCAAAATACTTACCGATAAAATTGAAACTTTTTCAACAATCACTGAGGCTGAGGCTCTTCTTTTAGAGCAATCCTTAATTAAAGAAAACCTTCCTCGATTCAATATTCTTTTGAGGGATGATAAGACATATCCATATATTCATTTTTCTATGGAGCATAAATATCCAAGCATTAGCATGAAGAGATCAAAACATGCTGTTTCAAAAAATTTTTTTGGCCCCTTTATAAGTGCGCAAGCCGTTAAAACAACTATAAAAGATTTGCAGAAAATTTATCAAATTCGAAATTGCAGTGATACTACATTTAATAATAGGTCTAGACCATGTATTGAGCATCAAATGCAGCGATGTTCTGCTCCGTGTGTAAATTTTATTTCAGAGGCCAGCTATCAAGCGGATATTACATCTTCGCAACATTACTTATCATCTTCCGGAAAAAAAACTAAATCATTAATGGTCGCTCAAATGCATAAACTTGCTGATCAGCAAGAATTTGAAAGAGCTCAGGAGATCAAAAAAAAGATTAAAAGTTTAGATATCCTTCATCAAGAGCAATCATTCAATAGCTCTTTGATTAGTGTTGATTTTTTTGCGTGTGTTTCCAAGCTTGACAGAACAGGGATATGCATTTTATCAGTAAGGGATGGAAGGATTAGAGGAACTAAAACTCATTACCTAAAAGGCAATCAATTGGATGATATTGATAGATTATTCCAAAGTTTGATATTTTCTTATTACCAAAATAGCTTTTCACTGCCTAAGAAGATTTTTTTAAATATTAAGCCCTGTAATCTCTCTATTATCAAAGAAGCCATCGAACTGAAATTTGAAAAAAAAATCTCAATTTCAGCCAACATTAATTCTAATATCAGAAAAATCGCTAAATTAACTAAACTCAATGCCAATCAAGTCATTGAAAATAGGGTTAATCAGGCTGATAAATATTCATTTGCTATTAAGGACCTTATTTCTAATCTAGGTTTAACAAAAAAAAATCTAACCATAGAAGGTTTTGATGTAAGTCATCATGGTGGCCAAAATGCTGTAGCTTCAGCTGTGAGATTTTCATCCTCTGGACCAGAAAAAAAGAATTATAGGCTTTTCAATGTGCCCAAGGAGTTTGCTGGAAATGATACAGGTTCAATAAGGCATGTTCTTGAAAGAAGAATCAACAAAAAAAGTATTAATCCATTACCAGATATTATTTTGATTGATGGAGGCAAGCTCCAGTTGGATGTTGCTTTGAGCGTCTTCTCTGTTTTATCTCAAAAGTTACCAATGATACTCAGTATTGTTAAGGGATCCAAAAGAGTCAGATCTACAGAAACTATTCTTTCTAAGGATGGGATTATTGAGATATCCAAGGATAGCCCAGGATTTTTGCTTCTTCAACAAATTAGAGATGAATCTCATAGGTTTGCTATTACAAGCAATAGAAAGAAAAAAAATAAATCTATAAAGAAATCATCTCTTGATAATATAAAAGGTCTCGGACCACAAAAAAGAAAGGGTTTAATGAATTATTTTGAATCAATTCAGTCAATCAAGGATGCTTCAGTGGATGATCTCTGTAAGGTTTCAGGAATAAGTATTAAACTAGCTAGAGAAATAAATTTATTTTTTAAATCATGAATTACTTTATTCAATTTTTAACATATTTCAGGATTTTGATTGCCCCAATTATTTTTATACTAATTACACTACTTAATTTTTATGGTTGGGCACTATCACTTTTTCTTTTAGCAAGCATCTCTGATTATTGGGATGGTTTCCTTGCAAGAAAATACAATCTTGAATCAGTGATAGGGGCTATATTAGATCCAATTGCAGATAAGATACTAGTCACATTTCTTATTCTTGCATTAAGTATAGAATTGTCTAGTTTATACATTGGGATAGTGGGAGGCACTATGCTTCTTAGGGAGTTTTGGGTGGGTGCTTTAAGAGAATTCAATGCTCAACAGAATAATTCAAATGCTACTAAAGTAACTTTACTAGCAAAAATTAAAACCTCTGTTCAATTTCTTACATTTTCATTATTCTTATTTAGCTTATTCGCTAACAATGCGCTCACTCTATTTATATCTAATATTTTATTATTTTTAGCATTAATAATTACACTTCAAACAGGACTTTCATATACAATGTCCACCTTTAAGAAATAGGGCTGGATGGCAGAGTGGTTATGCAGCGGCCTGCAAAGCCGTTTACGCCGGTTCGATTCCGGCTTCAGCCTCCAATATTCTGTTATTTTTTTACCTAATAATTTTTTTATAGTTTAAAATGAAGTCTTTAAAAATCTTAATTTAGATATGTCAGACACTCAAAAAACCGAAATAGCTCTTAATGTTTCTGATGATGAGCTCAATTTGCAAGAAATCATCCACTTCATAGCTCAAAGCAAAAAAATCATTGGTTCCTGCATTATATTATTTTTTACCTTCTCTTTAGTATACTCTTTAACAGCTACTCATCTGTGGACTTCAAGCTCAGTGCACACAGTAGCAACTGATGCCAATGTTGGGCAAAAAGCTGGTGGAAAGTTGGGTGGAATCGCCAGTATGGCAAGTATCAGTCTATCTGGAGGCACTGAGGAGCCAGATAGAGGTGATATTGCTCTCGCCACATTGGCATCAAGAGACTTTTTTAAACATCTTTTAACTTTTGATTATGTTCTTCCAAATCTCACTGCAGTTAAATTTTATGATCCAGTTTCTAAAAAAATAATTTATAACAAAGAACTGTATGACCCTGCTACAGGGTGGATTGGAGAAGCGCCATCATACCTTTCAGCTATCAGACAATATCATAATACTGTTACAGCATATGTTGACAAAGGAACTGGTTTCTTGCATTTATCTGTAGTTCATCAGTCCCCTCAATTTGCATATGAATTTCTTAATCTAATTGTTAATGAGATTAATGCTCTAAGTAGAGGTAGAGACCTTGAAGAAGCTGAGCAATCTCTTGGATTTCTGTATGAGCAGTTAGAACTCACTCCAAAACTTGATATTAAACTTTCCATAAATCAACTCATAGAGTCTCAAATGAAAACAAGAATGATAGCAAATGTTAAAACGAACTATCTTCTAGAGCCCTTAGATATGCCATATCTTCCAGAACAACGCACATCTCCAAGAAGAACTTTTATTGTCATACTGGGATCAATTATAGGTTTAATTATGGGCATTTTGATTTCTATAAGCTTAGGATACATTTCTAAGAAAAAATAAAATACTTTGTTAAATTACACGGGAAATTATCTTATATGAATCAACAAGATCTTAGGCTAGCCATCATTGGGTTAGGTTATGTAGGCTTTCCCCTAGCAATAGAGTTTTCAAATACTAGAGATATTATCGGATTTGATTTAAATAAAAAGAGAATCGAGGAGCTTCAAAATAATTTTGATTCTACATTAGAGATTTCGAGTGAGGTTATCAGAAGCTCTCCAAAACTTAAATATACTAATTCTATTTCTGATATTAAATCATGTAATTGTTTTATTGTGACTGTTCCCACTCCGATTAATGAGGACAACCAGCCTGATCTTGGTCCATTAATATCGGCAAGTAAAATGATTGGATCAATTCTGAAGAAAGACGATATTGTTATTTATGAGTCGACTGTTTACCCTGGAGCCACAGAAGAAGATTGTGGTCCAGTTCTCGAGGAAGTCTCTGGATTAACTTTAAACGAAGATTTTTACCTTGGATACAGTCCAGAACGAATTAATCCTGGGGATAAAGAGCATACCCTAAAAAATATTATTAAGATTACCTCAGGCTCAACTCCAGAAATTGCAAATATTATTGACTCTCTTTACAAAACTATTACCAAGGCAGGCACTCATAAGGCAGCAACTATTAAAATTGCAGAAGCAGCCAAGGTTATTGAAAATACACAAAGAGATGTCAATATCGCTCTTATAAATGAGCTAGCATTAATTTTTAAAAAACTTGATATTGATACAGAAGCTGTATTAGAGGCAGCTGGCACAAAATGGAACTTCCTTCCATTTCAACCAGGTCTAGTTGGAGGACATTGCATTGGTGTTGATCCATATTATCTTACCAAGAAAGCTCAAGCCGTTGGTTATTTTCCAGAAATTATACTTGCCGGAAGAAAGCTGAATGATAGTATGGGAAAAAATGTAGCATCTCAATTGATTGATAAAATGAGTGAAAAAAAAATATCAATCAATCAATCGAATATTTTAATCCTTGGCATAACTTTTAAAGAAAATTGTCCAGATATAAGAAATTCTAAAGTTGTTGATGTGATTTCTAGTCTAAAAAACCTTGATGCGAATGTTGAAGTATATGACCCTTGGGCTTCAGATGACCAGTGTTTTGCTCAGCACCAATTGAGACTTATTTCAGAGCTTCGAGAAAATTTTTATGATGCTGTATTAATCGCTGTAGCGCATGATAAGTTCCGGGAAATGGGAATAAACTCTATCAGAAGTTTCTGCAAAGAAACATCTGTGATATACGACTTAAAATATATGTTTAGCGCGAATCTTACTGATGCTCGCTTATAAACTAATTTATCAATTTAATGAAAAGTTTTTCATACATTAACACTCTTCAAGATAATCAATTTACTTGGCTAATTACAGGTGTTGCTGGATTTATAGGTAGTAATTTACTTGAAGTATTATTATCTATGAATCAACATGTTATTGGGCTGGATAATTTTAGTACAGGGCATAAGAAGAATTTAGCTGAGGTTCAAGAGTATGTTTCAATCGATCAGTGGAAAAATTTTAATTTTATTAATGGTGATGTTTCAAAATATGAAGATTGTAAAACTGCATGTGAAGGAGTTCATCATGTTTTGCATCAAGCAGCATTAGGGTCGGTTCCTCGATCAATTATTGATCCTATAGCAAGCAATAATTCAAATGTTTCAGGATTTCTTAATATAATCCTTGCAGCTAGAGATGCTGAGGTAAGCAGTTTTACCTATGCAGCTAGCAGTTCAACATATGGCGATCACCCTGATCTTCCTAAAATTGAAGATAAGATAGGCAAGCCTCTTTCTCCATATGCCGTAACAAAATATGTTAATGAATTATATGCAGATATATTTTTTAAAAATTATGGTTTTGCATCAACTGGACTTCGATACTTTAACGTTTTTGGTAAAAGGCAAGATCCCAATGGGGCATATGCAGCTGTAATACCTAAATGGACTGAAGCCATGATTAATAACAAAGAAGTTTATATTAATGGAGATGGATCTACCAGCAGGGATTTTTGTTTTATAGAAAATGTTGTACAGGCAAACCTTCTATCTGCCTTAACAAACAGACGACTAGATAGTGAAGTTTTTAATGTTGCAGTAGGCAGCAGAACATCATTAAATCAATTATTTGATATTATAAAATCAGCCTTAAAAAAAGAAATGATTCATTATAAGAAACCTCCAATATACAGAGATTTTAGGGACGGTGACGTGTTACATTCTCAAGCAAGCATTCAAAAGATCCAAGAAACTTTAGACTATCGCCCGCAATTTTTAATAGAAGATGGAATCAAAAAAAGCATTTCTTGGTATATTAATGATCTTTCTGCTAACTAGATGAGTTATGTATCAACTTCTTAAAGAATTCTTTAGCCTTTTAAAACCTATTCATAAGTTAAATCTTTTCAAGCTTCAATTTTTTATTATTACCAGCTCAATTTTTGAAACTTTAAGCGTTTTATCTATTGGTCCATTTATGGCAGTTGCTGCTAATTCTGATCTTATTTATGAAAATGAATTATTACAAAAAACTTATCAGTTTTTTGCTTTTTCAAGCTCGAGTAGCTTTTTGATTTTTCTTGGATTTTCAATCCTTTTCTTGATGATCTTTTCAACCATCATTGCAATTTTTACTACCTGGAAGTTATCTATTTTTGGAGGATCCATTGGTGCTGATCTAAGCAATCAGATGTATCTGCATTATATGAAGCAGTCATGGCTATTTCATACAAAAAGAAATACAAGCCAGATTTCTTCCAAGCTTGTTGTAGAAGCTAATAGAATGACTTATTCGGTGATTTTACAAATCCTTCAAATTAATTCTAGGGTCGTGTTAATTTCTATGATGGCAATTACGATAGCTACCGCTGTCCCAGTCGTTGCTCTAGTTGGAACTACTACTTTTGCTATTGGGTACATCGGATTATATAAATTGGCAAGTGGCAGATTATCGAGAAATGGAAAAATTACCTCTATTGAAGTAGAGAAGAGAATGAGGCTTATCAATGAGGGTTTTGGAGGGTTTAAAGATGTATTGGTGTTAGGTCTTCAAAAATATTTTTCAATTAGATATTTGAGCGCCACAAACAAATATTTTCGTGCTTGGAGTAACAATCAACTATTAAGTTTATTGCCAAGATATGCTATGGAAATGGCTGCATTTGGGAGCATGCTTTCTGCAGTACTTTTCTTGCTAATCCAATATGAGAGTAATTTTCAATTTATATTACCAATACTATCTGTATTTGCATTTGCTAGCGTAAAAATGCTTCCGGCATTTCAAGGTGTTTATGTCGGCATTTCAACAATTCGTGGCAACATAGCTGCTTTTGAGAATGTAAAAAGAGAGCTTGAGAATACTCAATATACTAGCTTAGATTTCTTTGAAAACATTAAAGAAAATCAAGTGAATATAGATTTGTTGAACTCTATAGAATTTAAAAATATTTCATTTGATTTTAATGAAGAAAATAGGAATATTTTACATAACCTTTCCCTAAAAATTAAAGCTAAAAAATCTACCGGAATTGTTGGTCAGTCTGGTTCTGGAAAGTCTACAGCGATCAATATTTTAATTGGCTTATTACAAGCTAGTAGTGGAAAAGTCCTGGTAGATGGTATTGAAATAAATGAAAGCAACCTAAGATCATGGCAAAATAAGATTGGTTTTGTTTCTCAGAATATATTTTTAATAGATTCATCAATAAAAAATAATATTGCTTATGGGGTAGAAGAAGAGGACATTTCAATCGATAAGCTCAACCAAGCAATTGAGTTAGCTCAGTTGAGTTCATTAATTGAAACTCTTCCAAACGGGATAGAGACCCGTGCAGGTGAGAGGGGCGTGAAACTTTCTGGAGGGCAGCTTCAAAGAATTGGAATTGCTAGGGCTTTATATCATGATCCTGAAGTTATAATTTTTGATGAAGCTACAAGTAATTTAGATGGAATTTCTGAAAAAGCAATCATGAAAACAATTGCTAATTTAGGTAAAGTTAAAACTATTATCATGATCGCTCATAGGCTTTCGACAGTTCAAAAATGTGACGAAATTTTTTTAATTGATGATGGAAAGCTTGTTGACCATGGCACTTATGAAAATCTTATTAAAACCAATGCTATTTTCAAAGGAATGCTCTAATATTTACGATCATCACTTTTAAATGTTAGATAAAAATCAAGCTATTTCAATCTTAGTTTCAGATTTAAATATCGGAGGCATTGAAAAAAATTCAATTCATCTTTCTAATTTTCTTGTTAGAAATGGATATAAAGTTGATTTATTATTGATAAAGTCAGGTGGAGATCTTTCATCAATGCTTGATTCAAGAGTCAATAGGATTGATTTTAAGTCACGATCTATCAAGAACTCTTTTTTTTCTTTATTAAAATATTTTTTTAGAGAAAATCCTTTTGCTTGTTTTGTAAATTCTTGGCCCATCACAATTTTTGCCATTTGTGCAAAATTAATATGCTTTAATAATGTTAAATTAATAGTCTGCGAGCATACGACATGGTCTAAGGATGAAATTTATCAAGAAGCAAAAATAAAATGCTTAATTCCATTAAGCATGCGTTTTTTTTATTTTTTTGCGCACAAAATTATTTGCGTTTCTAAAGGCTCTGCAAATGATCTTCACCAATTGACTAATATTTCTAAAAATAAAATAGAGGTAATTTACAATCCAATTCAAACATCTTTAGCATTAGATTATTCGATGCTTACTAATTATTCTTATTGGCAGAATGGTGATCATAAAAAATTGATAGCAGTTGGATCACTTAAACCATCAAAAGATTACTTTACTCTTTTTAGGGCAATTAAGATATTAAAAGAGGACCTTAAAATTAAATTATTGGTTTTAGGCGATGGCCCGCTATATAAAAATCTAATTAAATTAAGAGAGGATCTAGGATTGGAGGATTGCATAATAATGCCTGGATTTGAAAAAGAGCCTCTTCCCTTGATGGCCTCGGCAGATTTATTAGTTCTATCATCAGCATTTGAAGGCTTTGGCAATGTAATCGTAGAATCTTTTTCTGTTGGGACCCCAGTTGTCAGCACTGATTGTCCTCATGGCCCAAATGAAATTATTTCTAATTCTAGCCTGGGAATTCTTGCCAAAGTTAATGATCCTGCTTCCATAGCAAATGCTATTAAGAAAAGCTTCAGCATGTCTTATAATGAAGAATCTCTCAAATCTCGCGCTAATGAATTCTCAATTGAAATAGCAGGTAATAAATATTTAAGAACTATAATATAAGGTTTTCTAATCATGACAAAAACTAAGAGTAAAAATTTTCTTGAAATTCAAGATCTTGAAGATTGTAAATTAATTAATATGCCTGCTTTTAAAGATGAAAGGGGAACTTTTTGCGAGATGTTTAGAGAAGAAGATTATCTTGATATGCATTTTATTCAAGATAATTTTTCTCATTCAATTTCAAAAGGAACTTTTAGAGGCCTTCACTTTCAATCTCCTCCATATGCTCAGTCTAAATTAGTCTCAGTACTAAGCGGAAGTATCATTGATTTTTTTGTTGATCTTCGATTTGAATCTAAAACTTTTTTAATGCATAGCTCTTATATTTTAAATGCTGATTCATATAATTCGTTGCTTATTCCTAAAGGTTTTGCTCATGGTTTTCTTACGCTAGAGGACAATACAATAGTTTCATATAAAGTTGATAATTATTTCTCTTCAGAGCATGACAACACATTGCTATGGAGTGATTCTGAAATAAATCTAACACTAGATTCAGTTGATATAGTGCATATTTCAACTAAAGATAAGCATGGTTTAACAATAAAAGAACTTTTAGCTCAAGGCCTCATCAATGCTTGAAAATTTATATACGAAGATTTTAGTTACTGGAGGCGGGGGTTTTATTGGATCCAGCTATATTTATCAAATTCTTTCTAGATATGAAAATATTCAAATTATCAATGTAGACAAAAAAACTTATGCTGCCTCTCAATCAACTCTTAACATGTTTCAAACACATAAAAACTATGAGTTTTTAGAATTAGACATCTGTAATGCTAAAGATATTGAAAGTGTTATCTATGAAGAGAAGCCAGATTTGATAATTCATTTTGCTGCTGAAAGTCATGTAGATAATTCTATTGTGAACCCAAATGCTTTTATTGATACAAATATTCAAGGAACTGCAAATTTATTAAATGGAGTCAAAAATGCTAATTTAAGTGACAAATTCCTTTTTCATCATATTTCAACTGATGAAATTTATGGAGACCTTGATCTAGGGGAATCACCATTTACTGAAACATCATCAATTAAACCTAGCTCACCATATTCTGCCTCTAAAGCCTCATCTGATCTAATAGTTTCGGCATGGTCAAGAACATATGGGATAGATTATCTCATAACTAACTGCAGTAATAATTTTGGTCCTAGACAACATCCTGAAAAATTAATACCAAAAACAATTTTATCTTTAATGAATTCAAAAAAAATCTCGCTATATGGCGATGGTATGAATGTTAGAGACTGGATATTTGTTGATGATCATACAAATATTTTAATCAAACTCCAGGAATTATGTATTAAAAATCAAACATTTAATATTGGAGGAAATTATGAAATTTCAAATCATGACCTCATCCATATTATTCTTGAGCTTGCAAAAGAGCTTGATATTAAAGTAAAAGATGATCCTATAGAGTATGTTTCTGATCGACTTGGTCATGACAGACGTTATGCTATAGATAATTCAAAATTAAATAAATATCTATCTCAGGATTTGCTTAGCCCATTTAAATCTTCTTTGAAATCAACTATAAGTTGGTACATTGAAAATGAAGATTGGTGGGACAGGTGATCCTTGTTCTAGGAAAAAATGGTCAAGTTGCTAGTGAGCTAAAGATCCTTGCAACAAATGAGTTTTATTTCAGCTCAAAGGAAGAGATAAATTTATTAAGACCAGATACTATTATTCCCATATTGAATGACTTAAACCCACGTTTAATAATTAATTGCACCGCATACAATCAAGTAGACAGTGCTGAAATAGATCCAATTGACAGTTTTTTAATAAATGCTGAAAGCTTAAAAAAGATTGGAGAATTTTCTTATGCAAAAAATTGTCCAGTAATTCACATTTCTACAGATTTTGTATTTGATGGTCTAAATGGACCATATGACGAAAACTCTATCAAGAATCCAATTAATAAATATGGTGAAAGCAAAAGTCAAGGAGAAGAATATCTTCTGGATAGTGTTGGCAAGTTATTAATTATCAGAACCTCTTGGGTTTATTCTAATTTTGGCAGTAATTTTTTTAAAGCTATTACACATAGCTTTAAGAATAACAAAGAAATTTATGGTGCAGTTGATGTGATTGGGAGTCCAACTAGAGCTTTTACCATTGCAAAATTTATTTATGATAACTATGAAAATTTCTTACATAATGATTTTGAAAAAATTTATCACTTATGTGATTCTGGACTTACTTCAAAGTATGAATTTATCTGCTCTATCATATCTAAAATTTCATATAAATTTGAATTGCCTAACGTTGAGATTAAAAAAGTAACAAATAATTTTTTTACACTCCCAGCATTAAGACCATTAAATTCTGGCTTAATTAATCGTAAAATTAGTAATGATTTTAAATTTAAAATTAATGATTGGGAGTCTGAATTAGATCAAGAAGTGGAGAGGTTAACAGTATGAAAGGAATTATTTTAGCTGGCGGCATGGGAACTCGGCTGTATCCTTTAACAATGGGTTTATCAAAACAAATTCTCCCAATATTTGATAAACCAATGATCTATTACCCTTTGTCATTATTAATATCTGGTGGGATAGACGATATATTGATTATTACAACTCCACGAGATAAGAATGCATATGAGCTATTATTGGGGGATGGATCATCTTTTGGAATCAATATTAACTATCAGATACAGGATCATCCGAATGGTTTAGCGCATGCTTTTATCATTGCTAATAAATTTATTGGAAATGATGCTGTGACAATGGTTTTAGGCGATAATATTTTTCTTGGATTAGATTTCAAAAACTTTGCAGATTCCTTCAACGATGGCGCATATATTTTTGCTTCGTTTGTTCAAGACCCACAACGATATGGTGTGGTCGAACTAGATGAAACAAAAAACATCAAAACGATAGTTGAAAAACCAAATATTCCACCATCAAATTTTGCTGTAACAGGCCTCTATCATTTTGACAATAATGTTATTGAGATTGCTATGAGCCTTCAACCGAGCGCGAGAGGTGAGTTAGAAATTACCGATCTAAATAATATTTATTTAAACAATAATTCATTGCATGCTTTTTTTCTGGATAATGATGTAGCTTGGTTTGATACGGGAACCTTTTCATCTCTTTCAGATGCTGGGAACTATGTAAGGTCAATTCAAAAGAGACATGGAAAACTGCTTGGATCACCACATTTGAATGCTGTGCTTGCTGGGTTAATTACAAAAGAGAAAGTTTTAAAAAATATTCAAGATTATAATAGTGAATATTTTCAAATGCTTCGTGAAAATATTGAGTAATATTTTTCAATCTTGCTCATATTGCTAAAATGATTTAGCAAAGATTATATAACACATCAAATAGAAAACTTAAGATTCTCAATGAATCAATTTTTAAAGCATATTTACTCTTTGCCTTGCATGTGAATGAATAAACTCTTTTTAATTCATTTATAATTAATCTAGAGTTATTTCATTTATATACATGTTTGCATACTGGAGTCTTTTTTTAATACCTGCTTTTTTTGCTTTGATAGGCAAAAAAAGGACTGTTAATAATAACGGTGCTTATTCAATATCCATGGATCCTATATGGTGGATGATATTCATCTTTTTGGTCTTAATAATAGGAATGAGAGAGCAAGTTGGCGGGGATTGGTTTACATATATCATTGAATATAACTTATTCCATGGAGTGAGGTTTTCAGAGATGTATTCTGGCGCTGCGGCAATAATGGATGACCCTTTATATAATTTAATTAACTGGGTTTCCTTTAAATATGGATGGGGCATATATGGTGTAAATCTTATTTGTGCTTCAATTTTTTCATTTGGTCTTATTCTCTTTTGCAGGCATTTACCCCGACCAATGCTCGCCCTTACAGCATCAATACCGTATTTAGTAATAGTTGTCTCAATGGGTTACACAAGGCAGGGTCTTGCACTTGGCATAGCAATGCTTGGATTACTAGCATTGTCTCGAAATAAAATTATTCTTTTTGTGTTAATAATATTTTTAGCAGCTACTGCACACAAATCAGCAATTTTGCTTTTTCCTATAGCTGGATTAGCAGCAGCTAAAAATCGTATTTTTGTAATGTTTTGGATGATTCTTCTTGCTTTTGCTGGATATTTAATCTTTGTTCAAGAATCTATAGATTTTTTGATCTATGGATATCTTGAGCAGGAATACACATCCGAAGGAACATTTATCAGATTATTGATGAACTTTTTTCCAGCGTTATTATTGATTCTATTTAGAAATTCATTTAATTTTCCTCCACTTGAAAAAAGAATCTGGCCTTGGTTTGGTGGCCTTTCAATATTTTTTATGTTTTTATTTTATGTGTCTCCAAGCTCAACAGCAGTTGATCGAATGGCTTTATATATGCTTCCGCTCCAATTAGTTGTTTTCTCTTATCTGCCTGATATTTTTCCTGGAAATAAAAATCTAGCTATTTTTTTTAAATATTCTGCTGTTGCTTACTATGCATTAGTTCAATTTGTTTGGTTAAATTATGCTAATCATGCAGGTGAGTGGGTGCCATATGGCAATTTTTTATTTTGACTAATTTAGTTACATTTTCAGCCAATACATCATGGTATTTATATAATTTTAGAAGGAACACCATAAACTCTCTTTTAAGTCATGGGTATAAAGTAGTGTGCATTTCTCCAGATGATGGATACTCAGATAAACTGATTGATTTAGGCTGCATCTGGAAAGAAATCAAAGTTGATAATTCAGGATCTAATCCATTTCGTGATGTTCAATTATTAATATCTTTTTTAAAAATTTATAGAGAATTTCAACCGATTGCTGCTTTTCATTTCACAATTAAAAATAATATCTATGGCACAATTGCGGCTTCAATTTTTAAAATTAAATCAATAAATAATATTTCAGGCCTTGGGACTACATTCATTCATAAAGGCCTCAAATCTAACATTGCAAAATTTTTATATCGGTTAACACTTCCTTTCTCATCACTGGTTCATGTACAGAACGAGGATGATGAAAAAATTTTAAAAAAAACCATTCCATCCATCAGTAATAAAATTTTTTTAATTCCTGGTTCAGGAGTTGACACAAATCGGTTTAATTCAAATCTCAGAAAATCAAATTCAATTCCATCTGAGCCCTTTAGATTTCTTTATGCAGGAAGATTTATAGAAGATAAAGGTTTAAACGAAATCATTGAGGCAGTAACAGCAATAAATGCTTATGAAATCAGGTGTGAATTTTGGCTTGTTGGGCCTCAAGACAATAAGAATATATCTTCAATTTCACCATCTAAAATTGATCTCTGGAGAAAAATACCAGGATTAAAAATCTTTGAACCAACGGATCAGATAGAGCTAATTCTTGCTGAAGTTGATTGCTTTGTATTGCCTTCTTATAGAGAAGGTATGCCCAAAAGTATATTAGAGGCATGCTCTATGTCACTTCCTGTAGTCTGTACAGATGTTGCTGGCTGTAGAAGCATTATTACTGATGATGAAAATGGATATCTATGCGAAGTAAAAAACTCAAACTCATTAAAAGACGCTTTAGAAAAAGTATTACAATCTTCACCTGAAAAACTTCAATCCCTGGGATCGAATGGAAGGAAAAAAGTAAATAAATTTTTTAATGAAAAAATTATAATAAACGGAGTCTTAACTATTATTAAAAATATTGAATCCAATCATGCTAAAAAATAAACTTTGAGTATGAATAAAAAAATAACTATTTTTGGGGCGGGCTATGTAGGCTTTTCATTGGCCGTTCTTCTCTCATCAAAGCATCATGTATGTTTGCTAGACCCAAATCAAAAAAAGATTTCAATGATTAATAACCAAAAATCTCCCATCGATGATACAGATATTCAAAATTATATAGATAAGAATGATCTTGATCTTATCGCCTCTTCAGACTTTGAGAATATTGGCAACAACAGCGATTTTTATATAATTGCTACTCCAACTGATTTTAATGAATATAGAAATACATTTGATATAAGCTCTGTAGAAAATTGTATTAATTCTGTAATTAAGACAGGAACAAAATCTCTAATCATAATCAAGTCGACTGTTCCAATTGGTTTTACAGAACAAATGAATAAAAAATTCTTTACTGATCAGATAATATTTTCACCAGAGTTTCTCAGAGAGGGACATGCACTTCATGACAACCTTCATCCATCTCGGATAATTGCTGGAGGAAATTCATCTCAGATTGATACGTTTACTAGTTTGTTAAAGAATATTGCTTTAGAGAAAAATACAGAGTCACTAACTATGAGATCTGATGAGGCTGAAGCTGTAAAATTATTTTCTAATTCCTATTTAGCACTTCGAGTTTCATTTTTTAATGAACTTGATACGTATGCACTTGAAAACAATCTTAATACTGAGGATATTATTAAAGGAGTAAGCTTGGATGCAAGAATTGGAAGTGGATACAACAACCCTTCATTTGGATATGGAGGGTATTGTCTTCCAAAAGATTCAAAGCAGCTGCTTTCAAATTATGGAAATATTCCTCAGGATCTAATTCAATCAGTTATCAAATCAAACATAACTAGAAAGAGATTTCTTTCAGACAAAATTATATCTCTTGCTCCAAATGTTGTAGGAATTTTTCGACTCTCAATGAAAAAAGGATCTGAAAATTTTAAGTCCTCAGCCATTTTAGAAATAATAAAAAATTTAGAAAAAAATAAAATAAAAATTATAATATATGAGCCAATTCAAAATTTTGATCAGGAGAGGTGGGAATTTATTTCCTCATTGGAAGAATTTAAATTAAAATCAGATATTATTCTTGCTAATCGTTACAGTGATGAGCTGGATGATGTAAAGGATAAAGTATTCACTCGTGATATTTTTGAAGAAAATTAGAATCAATTAACTTTCTTGAGTTAAGGTATAATTAGGATATTTTTATTGTATTAATAGGTGTGTAAATAATGAATTACTATCAAGAACAAATTACAGTTAAGCAAATTGCTTTAAAGTTTTTTTTCATTTTCCTAGTCTTTGTAAGCCATTCTTTATATTCTCAGTCACAACCCAGTCTATTAGACTCTCCTTTTTTAGAGGGTCTACCTACTTCAGTTCGAGATCAGGTTGAAACACAAAATGAAGTGCAGTCTGAAGAGGAGCTTGAAAAATTATTTAGATCAGAAACATCGGTTGAAAAAAACAAAGTCATTCTTGAAAGATTAAAAAAAGAAATTAAATCATTAGATCAAAAATTTTCTGAAATGGATGGAGAGAAATCTTCTGAAACCTTATCAAGATTTGGAGAGTTCTTTTTTAATTCGTCTCAATCTTCCTTCATGCCTGTTAATGTTCCAAATTTAAATTCTGATTATATTATTGATGTTGGAGATAAGTTTGATCTTCTTTTTACTGGAAAAGTTGAAGAAAATGAAGAGGTTATTGTTCGGAGAGATGGAACTCTAGCTATACCAGGCGTTGGGAAAGTCCAAGTTGCAGGAAAAACGCTGCAAGATGCCTCTACAGCAATAAAGACTTATGTAGATAATGCATCGTTTGGAGTTGAAGTATTTGTAAGCTTGTCAGATGTAAGGGATGTACAGGTTTTGCTATTAGGTAACATCGATAGCCCTGGTATATATACTCTCAGTGGCGGCTCAAGTGTTTTAGCAGCGTTAAATATAGCGGGAGGAATTAGCTCATCTGGTTCATATAGGCAAATTGATCATAAAAGAAATGGAGAAATTGTTGAATCAATTGACCTATATGAGGTAATGATTTTTGGTAATTTCATGCTTAATAATACATTGCGTTCAGGTGATACCATTTTTGTTCATCCCTCGTCATATCTTATTCCAGTGACTGGTGGTGTAAACGTACCTGCAATATATGAAGCTAAGAAAGGAGAATCAATTGATGATCTTATTAATTATGCATCAGGTTTTTCGCAGTACCACTCTGGCTTCGACCATGTCCTAGTTAATAGGGTAAATTTGAAAGGTACCAGTCTACTTAAAATTAAAGAGAATAACTTAGAAAATTTTGTTCTTGAGCCACGTGATTCAATTCAAGTACCAAGTTATAAAAATACAATAGATCCAGTTACAACTATTACAATCACTGGTGAAGTTTATCTTCCAGGTGAGTATGTTGTAGGTCAAAACTCTACTTTAAAGGATGCTGTTTTATTGGCTGGTGGCTATAAAGATGATGCTTATATCTATGGAAGTGCATTATTTAGAAAAGATGCATTAGCTAAAGAGCAATTATTCGCTCAATTAAATTATTCAGATACTGTAAATTATATTATTTCTAATATTGGCAAAGCTAATAGTAGTTCAATTGATTCATCAGTTATAGATTTATTGGCTGAAGAGCTGAGGTCAAGAGATTTAAAGGGGCGGGTAGTTGCCAATTTTAATCTTGATGCAATAAAAAATGATCCCTCTCTTGATATGAGATTGATGGATGGTGATATCATTACTATTCCTAAACTTCAAAAAGTTGTCTATTTATTTGGTGACTTTAGAAATCCTTCTAATTTCATATATGATTCCTCCAAGACAGTGAATGATTATATTGATATTGCGGGCGGCTTGAAAGAATCCGCTTATAATGAGATTTTGATTATTGATCCTGATGGAAATACTCATACACATAAAGTCTCTAAACTGCCTCTTCTTGCAAGCTCAGTTGATTTATATCCAGGTTCAATTATTTATGCTCAAAGAAATATAGGCAAGCTCTCAGGTGTATCTTATGCTGCTACAGTGTCTCCGATATTAAGCAGCTTAGCTATATCATTGGCTTCTTTGAATAGCATTAATAATAACTAGGCTCGCTTGGCTTACATTATTTTTTAAACTATCTTGCAAAGCAAACAGCAATGAATTTTCTGACTAAGCTGCTTGCCATTTTTTTACTTTTAAATGTTCCTGCTGGGAATACATCTGTGAATGATTATATTTACAGATTTTCAGATTCTCCTTCTTATAGCAATTATGGTTCAACTGGTTTAATACAAATGCCTAATGCTCGCTTTCAAGAATCAGGTTCATTGACCTTCAGCTTTTCTAATAATGATCCATATATAAATGGCTCAATCATTGCGTATCCTTTTAGTTGGTTTGAAGCTTCATATCAATACACTGATATAAATAACGCGCTTTATAGTGATGTTGAAGCATTTAGCGGGAATCAAACATACAAAGATAAGGGCTTTGATACAAAACTAAGGCTTTTTAAAGAAACTGATTGGATGCCTCAAATAGCAGTTGGCGCTCGCGATGTTGCTGGAACATCTGTATTTACAGCAGAATACGTCGCAATGAGCAAGCGGATAAGAAATATAGACTTTACATTTGGCATTGGCTGGGGAACATTATCTGGGAATAAAATTAAGAATCCTTTTACTTATTTTAGTGACAAATTTAAAGAGCGAATTGATATTAGCAGTGATACTCAAGGTGGAGAAGTAAATTTTGGAAAGTTATTTAAAGGAGAGGCAGGCTATTTTGGTGGGATGGAAATATTTATCCCAAATTCAAATGGTTTAAGGTTTAAAGTTGAGTATGATGGAACTGATTATATGAAAGAGGGGTTTCCATTGGGCAGAGAATCTTTCCAGTTTGCTTTTGCCCCAGTAAAACAGCCATCTTCAAAGTTTAACTTTGGTTTTGTTTATCCTGTAAATAAATTTTTACAACTAAAATTAGCTCAAACAAAAGGAAATAACATAAACTTTGGCTTTTCTTTTGCCTCTTCCTGGGGAAGAGAGAATGCTGTTCACAAAAAAGATCCTATAATATCTGTAGAAGATCAAAATATAGTAAAGCAAGTTACTGCTATAAAAGAAAGTTATTTGTATAGATCCGCAATGCTTAATCTAAGAAAGAATGAATTCTATCTTCAAAGTGCTGACCTAACAGATAAAACTTTGAGTGTAAATTTTGTGCAATCAAATCATTTAAGTCATATTAGAGCCATAGGGCGAGTTGCTACAATTCTTGATCAGGTTTCTCCAGAGGAGGTTTCTACGTTTAAAATTATTAACACTAATGCTGGTTTACCATTATATTCGGCAGAAGTAGAGAGAGATGGTTTTGGTCGTTACAAAGATGAAAAATTATATAAACTAGCCGCTAAGGATATAAAGATTTATTCATCTGATTATAAGCCTAGTGATCATGCTTACAATCCAACAATTAATTTTCCAGTTTACTTTAATTCTGTTGCTCCAGAGGTACGATCTCAAATAGGGGGTCCTGATGGCTTTTTCTTTGGAGATTTAAGGTTGGGTTTTCACAATGAAACACTCTTTAGAAATAATATTAATTTAGTAACATCCGCATCAATAGGTATTACTAGTAACCTTGATGAGATATCTCTTGCATCTGACAGTGTCTTAGAGCATGTCAGAACTGACATAGTCAAATATTTGCAAGAAAGCAATGATTTTAATCTTAAAAGAATGCAGCTAAATTATTTTGCATCCCTATCAAACAATGTATATGCAAAGTTTTCTGCTGGTTTGCTTGAAGAAATGTTTGGGGGCTATGGTGGAGAAGTACTTTATCGCCCATTTAATAGTAATTTTGCCTTAGGAGCTGAGCTCTGGTGGGTTAAACAAAGAGACTATAATATGCTGTTTGAATTTAGAGATTACGAGACCTTAACGGGCCATGTTAATCTTTATTACACTCATCCTCAGTCACAAGTTAGTCTTGCTGTAAAAGGTGGTAGATTTTTGGCAGAAGATTCAGGTTTTACTTTTGATTTTTCAAGAAGGTTTAAGTCCGGTCTTAGAATTGGCGCATTCTTTTCATTAACTGATATTAGTAAATATGAGTTTGGAGAGGGAAGTTTTGATAAAGGGTTTTACTTTGTTGTGCCTGTAGAAGTTTTCCTGCCTAAGTATAGAAGAAGAGGGCTTGGTTGGGGTCTGCGACCCTTAACAAGAGATGGAGCCGCGCCTCTTAACCACTCATATTATCTATATGGGCTTACTGAAGCAGGTTCAAAAATTAACTTGTCAAGAGATTGGAGTAGTTTATATGACTAGACTGCTTCCAGTTATTTTGTTTGTTTCCTCATGCGCCCAGTTTACTATTCAGGATTATAAGTCCGTTTATCAAGCAGTCTTTATAAAAAATAATGGATTCCCTATTACTCAAGAATATATTGATTCAAAGAAATATTCTTTTGCTAAATTTCAAATAGGCAACAGAGAACCAGCAATTTTAACCCTTGTTAGTATAAATAGAGATTTATACACATGGATTTCAGCTGCTGGTGAAAAAATAACTACGAGACATGGAAAAATTGTTCAAACTTTTGGTCTAGATCATGATATTTCCATATTAGACCATAATGAATTAACTTATTTTAAATCAAACTCTAAGGTATTGATTAAACTTGAAAGTCCAACAGCTTTGATCGAAAAAAATATTAGCTTCATGGCTTCCAATTCAAAGAAATTTGCTGCGAGTTACAAGAATGATCAATTAGTTAGAGTTTTTGAGGAGCACTTTGAATCTAAAAAAATCAGATGGAAAGGAGTGAATTTATATTGGGTTGATTCAGAGACAAATCTAGTGCTTAGATCAAGACAGGAAATTCATCCTTATGAAGAAACTATAAATATAGAGTTCTATTATAAATAGTATGTTTAAAATCTTGCAGAGAAGGTAAAAAAAAGCAGATCATAAGATCTGCTTTTACTTTTAGATATAAGATTTATGTTTAGTCAGCCACTCTTGTAGCGGTAGTTACGACAGTCTGTTCTACCTGAATATCAAGAGGAACAATAACAGTTACATCTTCGGTAGTTTCAACTTCTTCAGTGACTAAAACACTAACGCCTTCTTCAACCGCTACCGTAGTTTGCGTTCCAGGAGCTACAATGACTTCGTCAACTACTTCAATTTGATAGATCGCTACACCATCAGCAGTTTCAATGAATGTTTGATAGCCAGGTCCTCTCCAGTCACCGTCAGCTAAAGTAGATGTGGTAGTAGATGTGGCAGTACCTGTAACTGTTGCTATGGTTTGATCAACGTAGCTAACATTGGTTTGAGTTTGAGATGAAGTAACCTCTTCAACTTTTGTAGTTGAGGTAGTTGTAGCCGTGTTTGTAGTAGTATTAACTAGCTCTGTAGTGATGACTTCGTACTCTTCAATAACTGTAGGCGCTGGTGTAGGCGCTGGTGTAGGCGCTGGTGTAGGCGCTGGTGTAGGCGCTGGTGTAGGCGCTGGTGTAGGCGCTGGTGTAGGTGCCGGCGAATCATCATCATCATCAATGGCAGCAGCAATAGCAGCAGCAGCGGCAACAGCAGCGGCAATAGCTCCCGCGCTTAACTCTCCTGAGGCTTCTTTCTTAGCTTCTTCCTCTGAACCTGCACTTGCAGGCTCATCTGCAATGACAGAATAACTTGCGAAAGGAAAGACTAACCCAAGTAAGTAACTTAATTTAAATTTTAATTTTGCCATCTTTTCTAACTCCTACTAATAGAAAATCTTATTATCCAACACATTATCGCTATAAATCAATCAAATGTACAAATTTTATTTAATTTTTTAATTGTAAGTTTATATAAAATAATCAAAAATTTTTAAAAATTTCACTTTGTGTAATTGATTGACGAATGATTATACATGTTTTTTTAATTGTGTGTTTATAATAAATATAATTGTAAAAAATCACTCTTTTTTTGAAATATTAAATTTTGAGGTTTAAAAATGCATCATTTATTTTTATAACCAGCCCTAAGTGATATTATGAAGCAGCATATAATTTATTATCCAGTGCATTTTTAAAAGAGCTATTTATATAATTGCTAATAAACAACAAAATAAAACTTTAATTTTCGGGATGTAGCGCAGCCTGGTAGCGCACCTCGCTGGGGGTGAGGTGGTCGTCGGTTCAAATCCGGCCATCCCGACCACTTTAACCTGATTTATTAATTACTTCCTCAGCGTACCAATTAATTTCAGCTATCATGCCTTCAAGAGTTCTTTCATCGAGTCCGCCTTCATAGGTGTTTCTAAAAGCAACTATGACTTCTGTTGCACCCAGCTCTTCAAGTTGTTTTATTCCCTGAGGTGAGTAGGCCGCTTCCCCCATTACTTGAAATTGATAATTTGGATGATCTAAGGTTCCAAATTCATCTCTGTATTCATTTATCTGATCAATAAGAGTTTTTGTTTCCTCTAAACTTAATCCAGCACTTATCCAGCCATCTCCAACTCTTGCAGCTCTTTTTAAAGCAAGCTTTGAATGTCCCCCAATTAATATAGGTACTGGTTTCGATGGTGCAGGGCATAGCTTTAGTTCAGGAATATCATAAAATTCTCCTTTATAAGCAAAGTATTCTCCATCCATCAATCCTTTTAGAATATCAATTTGTTCATCCATTCTTTTGCCACGTTTTTCCCATCGTTCTCCCGTAGCAAGAAAATCTTCATACCAAGGACTTACTCCAATACCGAAATGAAATCTATTATTGGTCATAACTCCCAAAGTAGTTACAAACTTAGCGGTGGTTACTGCTTGCCGAGGCGCAAGTTTATAAACTGAGGTTGAAAATTCTAATTTATCAGTAACAGCTGCAATTGCAGGAATGATAGAAAATGGTTCTAAGAATGGGACTCCATCAAGAAAATCTCTACTTCCATCATCATTATATGGATATGTCGAGTCACATTCTTTCGGATAGCAAATACTATCTGGGAAGGTTATTGCATCAAAACCTGCAGCTTCAGCAGCTTTACCAAGCTCTAAATAAAATGATGGATCGCACATTGTTGGATGGTATGAAAAACGCATAATTATTTACCTTTTGGTGAAATTTTGTAGAAACAATATAATAACAACATAATGGAAATCGATATATAATGACAGCGTTGTCAAATTAAAAAAATTTTGAAAGATCAGTCTCAAAAAAATAATTCGGTAAATGATCCCGAACTCAAAGAATGGCTAGATGCATTAGAAAATATAATTAATGAGGATGGCAATAACAGAGCTTCATTTATCTTAGGTAAACTTGCATCAAAATTAACAGAGTCAGGAACCATTCCTGACTTCAATCTAACTACCCCATTTAGAAATTCAATTGCAGTAAACGAAGAAGCAAAAATGCCCGGGGATCTGTTCATGGAACGCAAGATAAGATCTCTCATAAGATGGAATGCCTTGGTGATGGTATTGAGGGCAAATAAGTCATCGGATGATTTAGGTGGCCACATTGCAACTTTTTCCTCTTCAGCAACGTTGTATGACATTGGATTTAATTATTTTTTTCAAGGGTCAAAAGATGGTCAAGAAGATCTAATATATTTTCAAGGCCACTCTTCACCTGGAATTTATGCAAGAAGCTTTTTAGAGGGGTATCTATCAGAAGATGATTTAGATAACTTTAGAAGAGAAGTCGATAAGCCTGGAATCTCGTCTTATCCTCATCCATGGTTGATGCCTGATTATTGGCAATTTCCAACAGTCTCAATGGGTTTGGGACCAATTATGGGAATTTATCAAGCAAATATTATGAGATATTTATCTGCAAGAGGTCTTGCTCCAAGGAATGATAGAAAGGTTTGGGTTTTTTGTGGTGATGGAGAAATGGACGAGCCAGAATCTAAAGGCGCTATTGGTTTGGCGGGTAGAGAAAAATTAGAGAACTTAATTTTTGTAGTAAATTGTAATTTGCAAAGATTAGATGGGCCTGTTCGAGGGAACAATAAAATTGTTCATGAATTAGAAAGAGAATTCAGAGGCTCCGGTTGGAATGTTATCAAGGTTATTTGGGGAAGACTATGGGATCCAATCTTTGCCAGGGATAAGGAAGGTAAGCTCCAAGAACTTATGGATGCAGTGGTAGATGGCGAACTTCAAAATTTTAAAGCAAAAGGCGGAGCTTACACTCGGGAAAAATTCTTCGGACAAGACCCCGATGTACTGGAAATGGTTGATGATCTAACCGACGAAGACATCTATAAATTAAATCGAGGTGGGCATGATCCATACAAAGTTTATGCTGCGTATCATAAGGCAGTAAATTCTAAAGGAGCTCCAACAGTGATTCTTGCGTTGACTACAAAAGGTTATGGGACTGGATCAAGAGAAGCAGATAATACAACCCATCAAGTAAAAAAATTAACACTTGAAAATATCAAATCATTCAGAGATAAGTTTGATATTCCAGTGACTGATAAGGAGATTGAAAAACTTCCATATGTTAAACCTCCAAAAGATTCACCTGAAATACAATACCTTTTAAAAACTAGAGATGGCTTAGGAGGCCCTATACCGAGAAGGCGTGGCCATACTCAAAAACTCTTGGAACCATCAGATTCGATTTTTCAGAAATTTACTCAAGGGTTTAAAGATAAAGAAATTTCGTCCACTATGTCATTTGTAAGAATGATGACAGATATTTTAAAAGATAAAAATATCGGAGGGCGTATCGTTCCAATTGTGCCTGATGAAGCTAGAACTTTTGGAATGGAGGGTTTGTTTAGACAAATTG
>Ga0315316_10000350_pt1 | contig 29977 bp, 24 predicted proteins | sample M160m3416metaG_FD_203702 | JGI IMG/M metagenome (GOLD analysis project Ga0315316, IMG submission 203702) | Ammonia-oxidizing marine archaeal communities from Monterey Bay, California, United States - M1 60m 3416 | ecosystem: Environmental > Aquatic > Marine > Intertidal zone | place: USA... | reverse complement strand
GTTCGCAATGTGGAACTCAAGGTTGTTGCTGTGCCGGGGATACTCTGATCCTGTTCGTACCAGGATCGGCTGGCGCGGTCTGGGCCGGCGTATCGATCCACGAGCCAATCGATTTGTCGTGTTGCGAGCAGGATGTGTTGATTGATCGATTCGCGACCGCGGCTAAGGGGTGTGTTTTTCGCGGAAGCAACTTCCTCTTCTGGGGAGTGGGGTTGGTCAAGTGTGTGCAGGAAGCAGTTTAAACGCATTCGTCGCAGCGATCGCTCATCGACGGGTGAAGACGTCGAGGTTGCTCCGCTTTTCCCTGTGAACAGGCAGTGCTGCAGGGCAGCAACTTCCATCTGGGCACGCTGCCAATGAATCACTTGTGCGTCAATCTCTTCGATTTGACGCTGCCTTTGCGTTCTGCCAGTGGTGGTTGGTTTCGCCCCGTCTACGCTCGCACGGGGGTGGAGTGGTCGCTTGCTCAAATCACTCAGGCGATTTCTGAGCTGATTGCGTTTTGATCGAAGAGTGCGGGCACGGTCGTGCAATTCCCGTAAACGCGATTGCAAGTGTGATTGCCGTCTTCGTTCCGTTTTACTGTCTCGCAGTACACCCTGTTGGGTGTCAGTCGAATCCGAGGCACGGGAGGGTTTGCTGTTGGATCGTGCTCCAGCAGTCGGTCGGGCCACGAACGAATCGTACACAGCGACTTTCGATTGATTGTCGGAGCACGGGTCATCGTTGAGGCACTGGGTGAGCCATGATCGTCTTGAAAGCAATGATGCGTGTTCTGGTTCTTCGAGTGGACCTGCAACAGATTGCAAACTGGCAAGTTCGGCTTCAATGTCTGCCAAGTCAGCTCGGATTTGTTTTACAGAATGTTGATGGTCAGCATGGTTCCCGTGGGGTGTCGTGAACGTATGGTTGCCTGAGTGCTTATGTCCAACTTGTGAGGACGCCCCTGCATGGGACGGTGCGTGATCCTCAAAAGCTGATGCCATTGCAGTGGAAGCTTTCGCAGGGTGATTGAGAGCAGTGCCTGCGTTGGAAGTCGAGGCCGCAGGCTTTCCTTTTTCCAGTCCGCAGGATTGTTGGCTGTCCAGACCGCTACGCACACATGCGGAAACGACCCGCGCGATGTTGGTCACTGCTGAATCAGTGATCACGCAGTCTGCAATCGCTTCGGGAAGGTTGAATGCCTGAATGGCGAGTTCGGCATCATTGCTATTGCTGATGTTTGGCAACCAGCCTGTTAGTTCCACGCCAAAATTGACAGGATCAGTTCCACGCGGTTCGTATTGGATCGTCTGGCGACCGTGAGCGGTGCCATCTTGTTCGCGATAGTAGTGAACAAGTCCATGGCGACCGGCGAACACGACCCGGCCCGTGGAAGAGCTCAGCATGCCGAGTGGATATTGTCGTTCAACCAGAGCGTCTCTGACAAATCGGGCGAGAGCTGTTTTGCCGCTTCCTTCCGGAGCGTGTACGACATTGATCTGTTCCGAAAATGGTCCCAGCTCGACTCGCTGTAACGGTCCGTGGGTGTCAATGTCGATGCGATCCAACAACATACCGTGGCTCCTCCGTGGCCATTCAGGTACTCGGCGCCTTTGCGTCTTTGTGAGTCCCTGCGATGTGATTTCTGCGACTTCCTTGTCGATCCGAGCTTCTTAAGCCAATGTTGGCGTGGTGGGCCCGGCGAACGTTGCCTGAAAATGGCACGCCCGCTCCAACCTTAGCGAATACTCATGTTTCACGGAAAGAGCGAAATCCGATCTGCATGTTCCGCGAATCGCTAGCAAATGCAAGGGATGGCGAACTTGTACAGAAAATGGTCTTGGCGGTGTTGGTTGGCCTTTGATACAGGGTTGATCAGGCGCCCGTTCCCCATTGGTGTGATGGACGCTCGATGTGCTATTTCGAGACAAAGTCCAGGCGCTGCGAGGCAGTGCGTGACCAAGAATGGTGTCGTGGTATGGCACGGGATGTTTGATCCAGGCCTATTTGGAATTCAGGATGTCGATTAAGACTCAATTACGCTTCTGTTCACGACCCATCACAGCCGCCTTGATGGTAGCCGTGGTAATTACTGCTTGCGGCGGAATCATGGGCTGTCAGGACGGTCCGATGTACGCCATGAAGAATGCCAATCCCTACTACAGGTGGCACGAGTGGCAGGCAGACGAAGCTTTTGGCACAACTGAACATGAGCGTCGGGCGCAGTTGGCTCAGTTGGCAGAAGACATTGGTGGTTACGACGACGCTGTCCAAACCAAGTGGTTGAGTGCATTGAAGCACGTCATGGATACGGATGAGAGTGCTGAAATGCGGCGTTTGGCTGTCATGGCAGCAGGAAATGTTGATGGTTCACCAGCATTGCCGATTTTGGAAAAGGGCATGGATGATGGTAGCGTCAAAGTACGCATGCAAGCCTGTCGTGCTCTTGGCAATCAGGCGACCGATGAAAACGTTCTGTTGTTGGCGAGTGCCGTTGGCTCTGAAACCAGCACAGATGTGAAGCATGCAGCGATGCGTGCGTTGCAGGATCAATCCAGCCCCAAGGCTGTCGAAGCTCTCCGCTTGGCACTTTCTGATCGCGATCCATCGACACAAAATTTGGCCATTGCATCTTTACGCGGTGCGACCGGCAAAGATTACGGTGATGATCCAGAGACTTGGATTGCAGCCTTGGATGGGCAGCCTGTCGAAGAACGCCCGGCTCGATTTGCTGATCGTCTTCGAGAGTTGTTCTAGGTACTTTAGGCCGAACATTCACCCGATTCGGGTCCCAAGCTGTTTTCTGAAAGCGAGCAGATTTTGCGGAATGCTGCCTTGCTGCGTTTTCACTATCAGCTGAGATTGGTTTGTCATCCCTGTGGGAAAAGCCTCATTGAGGCATGTTTTGAACCTCGGCAGGCAAGATGTGCACACCACCCCCTTCCGTCCGCTTGCAACCTGAAGGAAACTAGACCTTTTCTGATTGGTAGGCGAAATACAAGGGCGTTGTCTCGCGATGAAATATGTAATTGTGATTCCGGATGGTTGTGCCGACGAGCCGATCGACGCACTTGACGGAAAAACACCCTTAAAGACAGCACGGATGCCAGCCACCGATGCGCTTGCCAAAGCAGGATCCTTGGCTTTGGCGAATAACACACCCCTGCATCTGCCAGCTGGCAGCGAGGTGGCAAACCTGTGTCTGCTTGGCTATGACCCCGATGTCTACTTCACAGGGCGTGCCCCCCTCGAAGCCGCTGCTCAGGGGATCACGCTCGGCCCCCACGACTGGGCTGTGCGATGCAATTTGGTGACGGTGGAAGATCAAGTGATGGTTGACTTCACGGCCGATCACATCACCACCGATGAAGCAAAGCAGTTATTGGCGTCCGCGCAGGATGCTTTGTTAGAGGACATGCCTGGCGGTGGGCGGTTTGAATTTGTAACCGGTGTGAGCTATCGGAATTTGTTGGTCTATCGTGGTGAGGAGGGAACGTCTCCACCCTTTTCACGGGACACAAGAACACAAGCACCACATGATTTAACCGACCTTTCCGTCGCGGATGAATTCCCTCGTGGACCCGGCAGTGATTTGTTGGTGCGACTGATGAGTGGGTCGGAAGAATTGTTCGCCAGCCATCCCGTCAATCAGGCTCGTATTGCTGCGGGCAAAAAGCCAGCAACGAATCTTTGGTTATGGGGATTGGGCGGAGCGCCCAACTTGCCGTCATTCAAGGAACGTTATGGCGTCAACGGTGTCATGATCACGGCCGTGGATTTATTGCGTGGAATCGCGGCTTTGGCAGGTTGGCCACGCATCGAGGTGGAAGGTGCTACGGGGTATCTCGATACAGATTATGCTGCCAAAGGACGCGCCGCGGTGCAGGCATTAAATGACTACGATGTCGTGTGTGTCCATATCGAAGCGCCTGACGAGGCGTCCCACGAGGGGCGGCACGATGCCAAAATTGAGGCTTTAGAGCAGATTGATCAGCATATTGTTGCACCGTTGGTTGACGCACTTGAGCAACATGATGACTATCGTATCCTGATCACGCCGGATCATCCGACACCGTGTGGCACCAAAAAACACAGCCATGGCATGGTTCCACTGGTAATTGCTGGTGCTGGTGTCCAAGCTGATGGTCAAAGCCAATACGATGAAGACGCTGCTGAGGCGAGCGGTCGCAGGTTTGATCAAGGCTGGGACCTGATGGAAGAGTTTATCCGAACCAGCTGAATTTTATTGGCAGGTACATCGACACAATGCCGGTGACCCTCGACGCCTCTTGGTAGCTGTCAAGTTTGAAGTGATATGCTGTTGAGAATGCCAAAGCTGATCTGGGGCTTCGGCTTGAGGCTCCGTCATTTTTTGGCAACAGGCACCAGATCGTTTTTACCCTTCCCGATTTACCCCTGGATTGCAGTAGATTAAGTCTCATGTCTTTGATCGTTCAGAAGTTTGGTGGCACAAGTGTTGCGGACGTCGAAAAGATTCAGGCCGCGGCCCGAAAAGCGATTCGCGCTCAAAGACAGGGGCATCAGGTCGTCATGGTCGTTAGCGCGATGGGAAAGAACACCGATGCGCTGCTTGGGCTGGCTGGCGAAATCTGTGATCACCCGCCTGCTCGTGAAATGGACATGTTGCTCAGTACGGGCGAACAGGTCAGCGTGGCTCTGGTTGCCATGGCAATCCACTCTCTTGGTGCCAAGGCCGTCAGTTTGACCGGCGGCCAGATTGGGATGAAGACGGACAACAGTTTCAGTAAAGCACGCATCCAGTCAATCTCGACGGAACGGATCGAAGGGCTGTTGAGCGACGGCAACATTGTGGTTGCCGCAGGTTTTCAGGGCATTGACGATGATCTGAATATCACCACGTTGGGACGTGGTGGAAGTGACACCACGGCAGTCGCTCTGGCAGCAGTTTTGGGAGCGGATGCCTGCGAGATCTATACCGATGTTGATGGTGTCTACACAACCGATCCCCGCTTGCTTCCGGAAGCACGGCGAGTCGATGTGATCAGCTATGACGAAATGTTGGAATTGGCCAGCCTTGGCGCAGGGGTCATGCACAGTCGATCCATTGAGTTTGCGAAAAAGTTCGGTGTGCCAATCCACGTGCGGAGTAGCTTTTCGGATACCGAAGGCACGATGATTGTGGCTGAAGCCGAGTCTCAAACGCAGCCTGTCAGCGGAGCCGCCATGACTCCCGATGAGGCCAGAGTGACAGTGATCGGGGTTCCCGATGTCCCCGGCAAAAGTCAGCAAATCTTCTCGGCGATTGCTGCCTGTAAAATCGCCGTTGATATGGTCGTTCAGAATGTGGGCAAGAAGGGACGAGCGAACGTCTCATTTACTGTGCCGAGTGGGGAACTCGAGGTGACACTCGCTGCCGTTCAGTCTGTGATGGACGCGGTGGGTGCCGATTCGATTACGCATGATAATCAGGTCTCCAAAGTGTCCGTGGTTGGTTCCAATATGGCCACGCAAACCAGCGTTGCTTCCCGTATGTTCCGGGCGCTCGCCAATGCCGGGGTCAACATTCACATGATCACGACAAGCGAAATTAAAATCTCAACGCTGGTCCCCAAGTCCCAGGCTGCCCTTGCCCTAAGGGCCGTGCATGAGGCGTTTGATTTGCACCAACGTCCACGGGACGCTCAGTCGTGGAGCGAAATCAAGAAAGATCGCGGTGACAAAGCCGACGTGGATACACTGGTCAGTCGCCTGAGAGATGACGCGTTGGAAGCACTGACCTTGACGGGTATCTCGATCACTGAAAAACAGGCGCGTGTGACGTTGCATGGGGTTCCGGATGAACCTGGCATTGCTGCTGATATGTTTGAGACGATCGGTGTAGCAGGTATCTTCATTGATATGATTGTGCAGGGATACGACGGTGATGGTGGATCGACAAGCGTCAGTTTTACGGTTGATGAGGCTGCTTTGAAGGCGAGTCTTGAAGTCGCGCAAACCATCCTCGAAAAGCATGGCATGCGTGATGTTCAGGGTGGCAAGGACATTGCAAAAGTCACTGTCAGCGGGATTGGATTGCGAAGTCACACTCACGTTGCAACGATGCTGTTTCAGCAGTTGGCCGAAGATGCGATCAATGTTGAAATGATCAATACGAGTGAGTTGCAAGTGAATGCGGTCATCGATGCCAAACGTGCTATCGACGCTGCGGAAGACTTGAAGCGGGCATTCGTAGATTCATTGCTGTGAATTCGTCCGATCGGCCAGTGATTTTTAGTTAAGATGTGGGAGTCAAATTCCATACTCGACTGTGAGTGACTGATGCCTCCTTTGATTTGCCGCCCTGCCCTCTTCTTGTTCCTTGAGCTCGTTGTCGGTCTCGTTGTCGGTCTCGTTGTCGGTCTCGTTGCCGACCCGTTGCGTGCCGCTGATGCTGCAGGGGACCAAGGACCCGATACCGCAGCGGATAAGCCATCGTTCAATGTGCTTTTCATTATCTCCGATGATTTGACGGCCAATGCGCTTTCCTGCTACGGGAACAGCGTGTGCAAAACGCCCAATATTGATGCTTTGGCTGCACGTGGTACGCGTTTTACTCGTGCCTATTGCCAGGGGACTTACTGCGGTCCCAGTCGTGCTTCTTTCATGTCCGGTTACTATCCGCATGCTACTGGCGTGCTTGGCTACAAAAACCCGCGTCCACAAATTGGTGATCGTGCAATGTGGTCCGAGCATTTCAAAAACAACGGTTACTATGCCGCCAGAGTCAGCAAAATCTTTCACATGGGAGTACCTGGTGGCGTCCTCAAAGGTGGTGATGGACGTAATCATGATGGTGGAAATGGTGCAGACGATGCTCGATCATGGACCGAAAGATTCAACAGTCTGGGACCTGAGTGGAAAGCTCCGGGTGACGGCGAGACGCTTGAAAGTAATTCGGACGGAAAACGACCCGTTGTCGGAGGGAATACTTTCGTCGTGGTGGAGGCCGATGGTGACGACCTGGTTCATTCCGATGGTATGACATCAGCAAAAGCGGTTGAGTTGCTGGGGCAAGAGCGTGACCAACCGTTTTGGTTGGGGGTTGGCTTTGTGCGACCTCATGTCCCATTCGTGGCGCCTCGAAAGTATTACAAGCCGTTTCTTCCTTACTCTTCCATGACGCTACCGCGAAAACGTTCGGGTGATTGGGATGATATTCCGAAAGCAGGGATTAACTATAAAACTAGCGTCAATATGAAGATGGACATCCGACGTCAAAAGAAAGCTGTCGGCGGATATTATGCTTCGGTTGCTTTCATGGATGCCCAGGTCGGCAAAGTGCTCCGCAAACTTGACCAGCAGGGACTCAGGGACAGCACCATTGTGATTTTCACCAGTGATCATGGATACCATCTGGGAGAACACGACTTCTGGGCAAAAGTGTCACTACGTGATGAGTCCGCTGGCGTGCCTTTGATCATTTCTGTGCCAGGTAAAAAACCGGCAGTTTGCGACAGTTTGGTGGAACTCCTGGATCTTTATCCTACCGTCTCAAAATTATGTGGATTGCCGGTGGAGAAAAGGCTGCAAGGCAAGGATATTTCAGCCATGTTAGATAACCCTGACATTGACGTTCGGGATGCTGCGTTTAGCGTCGCTCCCATGCGAAAAGGATTTCTCTTGCGAGAAGATCGTTGGGCCTTTATTCAGTATGGTGAAGATGCATCTCGCGGTATGGAATTGTTTGATACCGTGGCTGATCCCTTGCAGTTTGATAACCTCGCCGAGTCCAGTGAGCATCAAAACGTAGTGGACAGAATGCAGGCCAAGTTGGCCGCCAAGCTTGCCGAAGTGCGGGCAAATGATTTGTAGGATTCGACTGCAAAGTAGATTTTGCCAGCATTCACCGGCGCTCACCGAACAGGCTATCGCCGCCGAGGCCTGGCACTCCATGGTCGTTTTCCATGACTGGATTGCAAAGTGTTGTAGTTTTTGTAAGACGTGGTGGTTGCTCCAGTGCTTGTTGATCCTTCAGCACTTTTGAGCCACTTGGGGTCATGTTTTGGGAAGGACTCTGTTAAAGTGTCAGCGTGAATGTTGTCAGCTAAGTTCGGATTCCACATGCAGAGCGATTCATGACGAATCAAGTTAAGATTGAAGACACGTTCGCGGAAGCCTTTCCCATGCGTGGCACGCGGTTGATCATCACTGCGGCAGATGCAGAGTTGGTTGGCATTGCGGCGGGGGAATTTTGTGGAAATGCTTCCAGCGTGATTGGATGTGATGCGGAAGTAGGGATAGAGGGGCCTGTTTCCAGTGAAGACACTGTGGATGGTCGGCCCGGTATTTCTGTTTTGGCATTTGCTTTTGATCGGGCATCACTGGAAAAAGCCGTCACTGCCCGTGTTGGCCAGAATGTGCTGACCTGTCCTACAACAGCCTGTTACGCAGGTTTGCAGAGTGAGTTAAGAAAAGATCGCATCAAAGTTGGTTCGCAACTGCGTTTCTTTGGGGATGGTTATCAGTTCTCAAAAAAACTGGAGGATCGGCGATTTTGGCGTGTGCCAGTCATGGACGGTGAGTTTCTGTGTGAAGATGTTGTCGGTACCGTGAAAGGCATTGGTGGCGGTAATCTGCTTATCTGTGGACGGTCTCAACGAGAAACGTTGGCTGCGGCGCGATCCGCTGTTGCTGCAATCAGGTTGCTTCCCGATGTCATCATGCCGTTTCCTTCCGGGATTGTTCGCAGTGGTTCCAAGGTGGGGTCAAAATACAAGCCGCTGAAGGCAAGTACCAGCGAGAAATGGTGTCCCTCCTTGCGTGGGCAAACCGAAACCGCACTTCTGCAGGACGAGCAGGCCGTTTACGAAATCGTCATCGATGGTTTATCAGAGCGGGCTGTCGCTGCAGCCATGGCGGCAGGGCTCAAGGCGGCTGCTCAAGCATCCGGCGTAACGCGAATTTCCGCAGGAAACTATGGAGGAAAGTTAGGTCCTCATCATTTCCATCTTCATCAGCTGGAAGCAGAATCACTGCCCGTCAGCTGATTTTTGTACTGGAGTCGCTGGTTTGAAGCCGCAGATTACGGGCGGATAAATAAGGATGTGCGGCATACGTGCAAAAAATCGCGGCTTTTCTACAAGACGCATAAGTGGATGTCGATCACCCTAGGGATGTTTGGTACCGCGAGGTCACAGCTGAGACGGACGGCCGGAAATCAAGAAACAGAAATCAGGATTCAAGAGGCAGGGATTCAAGAGGCAGGGATTCAAGAGGCAGGGCGGTGCCAAGGCACTGATACTGAGTTCACCCACTGAGTCTGGCCGAATCGATCTCGATTAGCATTGCAGCAAAATTGGGCACTTCCTTAAACTCTCACCGTCCGTCCTCATACCGACAACGAGTCTGTAATGTCTGCGAAACGCTATCTTCTGAACCCCATGCGTACGGCCAAACAGGGCGTTCAAGTGAATGTGGGAAAAGACGAGGATGAATATATTGAAATCACCACCACGTTATCGATTCATGCTGACGACATGGCTGAGATTGGTGTGTCTGATGGTGATCGTGTGTTGGTCAAAACCGAGTTTGGTGAGGCCGAGTTCGGGTGTCAGACTGCCAAAGTTCCAGTGGGCTTGATCTTCGTTCCCTATGGTCCACCCACATGTCAATTGATGGGTGGCAGCACCGATGGGACCGGAATGCCAACCAGTAAGGGTTGGGAAGTTGAGATCGAACCTGTGGGCGGGGCGAAACCAGAAGCTAATTCGTAGTGAGAGAAAACCATGAGTCAGAGCAGTAACATGGGCAGTGAAGATTCCCCTCATTTTCAAACGCCGCAGCAGGGTGACGAGGTCGTCGCTTGGCAGGAGGTTGAGGAGGGACGTTTCATGCCGCAGCGTGTTCGCGGTAGTTGTAAGGGGCGCGCCCTTGGCTGAACGTTCACTGTGCCGTCGTCCGGTCCGGACGACAAGGAATCCAAGATTGATGACATCGTTAATGATAACGGTGATGTCAGCCAAGACAGCAGCGTCCACGAGACGCCCAACGATGAAACCACATCCTGATGCTTTTGCGTTGGTGATCTATTCATTGCCCTCATTCATTTTTCGGAAAATCTGATGGATTTGAAAGTCATTGATCATGCAACGTGCACGTTCTGCGGATGCGTGTGTGATGACATTCAGTTGCACGCGGATGAAGAACGCATTCATCAGGCGAAGAAAGCTTGTGTGCTCGGTAAGGCGTGGTTTTTGAATCACACGACGGAGCGAAAGTACCCTGATGCTTTGATTGACGGGAAAGAAGCAACGGTGGACGAGGCGATTGCCGCTGCAGCTGAGCATCTTTATCAGGCGGATATGCCGTTGGTCTACGGCATGAGCAATACAACCTGCGAAGCCCAGCGTGAGTGCGTCGAGATGGCGGATCACTTGGGAGCCTTGTTAGATAGTCATACTTCGTTGTGACACGGTCCAACGGAGATCGCTGCCCAGTTGGGTGGTAAAGTCACATGCACTTTGGGTGAAGTTAAGAATCGTGCCGATTTCATTGTTTACTGGGGGGGGAATCCTGCAGAATGCCACCCGCGTCATTTCACCAAGTACACGCTGATGCAGAAAAGTCCTTTTCTGCCCCGCGGACGAAAAGACCGCACGATGGTGCTGGTTGATATCCGGGAGACGAAAAGTGTCAAAGCATCCGATGTTTTTCTGCAGGTTCGACCCGGTAAAGACTTTGAACTGATCACTGTCTTGAGGGCGATGATCAAAGATCAACCCATCAATCAGGCACTGGTTGCTGAGACGGGATTGACGATCGAACAGTTGCAGGACTTTGTAGCCAGAATGAAAGCCGCCAAGTACGGCGTTTTCTTCTTCGGCATGGGGCTGTCGATGACACGTGGTAAGCACATGAACTCGGCTGCTTTATTGACACTTGCTGCCGAGATGAATGCATTTACAAAGTTTGTCGCCATGCCGATGCGTGGGCATGGCAATGTGACCGGAGCTGACGTCATCATGCGTTGGCAAACCGGCTATCCGTTCGGTATCTCGTTCAATCGGGGGTATCCCCGATACAACCCCGGCGAATTCTCGACGGTCGATGTCTTGGTCCGGGGAGATACCGATTGTGCCTTTATCATTGGCGCAGATCCCGGCGCTACCATGCCGCAGCCAGCGATTGATCATCTTGCAAAAGTCCCCACAATCGTGCTCGATCCACATGTGACCCATACCAGCAAGTTGGCGCGGGTGCATATCACGACTGCACCTGCCGGGATATCGGCTCCCGGGACGGCTTATCGAATGGATGAGATTCCGCTGCCACTGCGTCCGGCACTGAAGTCTCCCTATCCATCTGATGAAGAAGTCGTTCGACGGATCAAAGAGACGCTCTTGAAAAAACCTGATTGGATGGGTGAACGACCCCAAATCCTTCAAAATCAGATTTGATCTGCGCGGGATGTCAGCTTTTTGAAAAGGTGAGATTCAGCGTGTGATCGATTTTATGAGGCATCCCTGTGAATGTGATGCCCCTGTTTGTTGGCAACCGGAGAAATTGAAAGGCTTCAAATCGCATGCTCCGAATCACTGGTGGAACTATTTACGATCCAGCCAACGGCATCAATGGCGAGGTACGTGATCTGTATGTAGAAGATGGGAAATTTGTTTCGTCTGTCACGGGTGGTCGTACCATCGATGCCACTGGTTTGGTGATCTTTCCCGGTGGGGTGGATGTGCATACACACGTTGCCGGTGGGTCGATCAATTTTGCTCGAGCCATGACTCCTGAAGACCATCGGCGAACTCAGGCGTTCATTCGCAGCCAGACCCGTCGCAGTGGAATCGGGGGAATGGCACCTACCACTTTTGCGACTGGTTATTTGTATGCAGGGATGGGGTTCACCACCGTCAATGAGGCCGCTGTGCCTGTGCTATCGGCGCGACATACGCATGAGGAGATGGCTGATATCCCCATCGTTGATAAGAGTTGTCTGGTTCTGATGGCCAACAACGAGATCATGCTCGATTTGCTTGAGGCTGGTGAGTACGAGCGTGCGAAACATATTGTCGCTTGGCATGTCTGGGCTGCAAAAGCGTACGGCGTCAAGGCGGTGAATCCAGGCGGCGTCGCTGCCTGGAAGTGGGGGAAAAATGCCAATCAGTTATCGGAACCCGTGGAAGGTTACAAGAATACGACACCCGGATCCATTGTCACCAGTCTGGCAAAGATGATTGACGAGCTGGGGCTGCCGCATCCCATCCACCTTCATTGCAATAACCTCGGGGCTCCCGGAAACATCAGCACGACCCTCGAGACAATGAAACACCTTGAGGGCCATCGAGCTCATATGGCTCACCTGCAGTACCATGCCTATGGCGGTGATGATTGGGATACGATGAAATCGGAGGCTGCGCAGCTCGCTGAGTACTTCAATGCGCACCCCAATATGACCACCGATGCGGGCGCGGTTCTTTTCGGTGATACCGTCACAATCACAGCAGATGGGCCATGGCAGCATTTGCTCTACAAACTGACGGGACGGAAATGGGGAAACCTCGATGTTGAAAACGAAACAGGCTGCGGCATTGTCCCCTACTCTTATCGGCCCAGTAATCTGGTCAACGCAGTGCAGTGGGCAACAGGGCTCGAGTTGTTGCTGTTGATTGACGATCCATGGCGAGTGTTCTTGTCAACAGATCATCCCAACGGCGCTTGCTTCTGGCGATATCCTGAAATCATTCAATTGTTGATGTGTGCTGATTTCCGTAAAGATTGCATGGCAGGCTTACCCCCTGAAATCATGAATCGCATCACGTTGCCGGAAATCAATCGTGAATACACCCTGTATGAGATCGCCACGATCATGTCCGCGGGGCCTGCACGCGGGCTGGGACTGCACCAAAAAGGAAATCTTGGTGTTGGTAAAGATGCTGACATGGTCATTTATCACAGCGATAAAGACATTGCGAGAATGTTTGGGCATCCCCGTTATGTGATCAAGGGAGGTGAGATCGTGATTGAGGAAGGTGATATTCGCGAGACGCCCGATGGCAATGAATATCTCGTCAAGCCTTCGTTTGATCCTGGGACAGATGAATTCCTGCGTCCTTTATTCGAGGATCGCTACTGCATGTCGTTTGAAAACTACCCCGTCGAAATGGAGCGGATTGAGCGAGCCGCAGTTCAGCAATGCATAAAGACTGAGTGATGCAGCGCGAAAGATCTGTCAGCCAGGCAACGCTATTCCAAAGAGTTTCATCGGAATGAATAAAATCAAACTTACCCTGAAGAAAAATCCAACCGTGGTCCTTGAGGCCGAGGTGATTGCCCCAGATTACTTTTTGGAACGTTCCAATGAAGAAATCTGTGCGAGCGTGGTGTATCACGGTAAGCGGGAAAAACGACTCGACGAATTCTTTGATGTCGAAGGCGAATGCAGTGACTGCATCGAAATTCATGGGGATCTGCATCGCGTACGTCACGTGGGCCGTGCGATGACTCGTGGAGAGGTGATCATCCATGGTGATGTGGGAATGCATCTGGGAGCACTCATGAATGGTGGGGTCATCGAAGTTTTCGGCAACGCAGGTGATTGGGTTGGCGGAGAAATGAAAAAGGGAAAAATCCACATCCATGGCGATGCTGGACAGCAAGTGGGTGCCGCTTACCGTGGAAGCATGATCGGAATGAAGGGCGGAACCATTCTGGTGGATGGGAACGCCGGGATCGAAGTGGGAATGCGGATGCGGCGGGGCATCATTGTGATTGGCGGAGCCGCGCGAGACTTCGCTGGTTTGCAAATGAAAGGCGGTACAATCGTCCTTTGTGGCGGGGCGGAAATTCGTACCGGCGCATGGATGCAACGCGGCACCATTATCTCCTTGAAAGACATTGCACTGATGCCAACGTTTGCGGAAAGTGGTGTTTATAACCCAACCTTCCTGAATGTTTACTCGCGGCACCTCAGTACGCTCGGAGTACGACTGCCATTCGCTGAAGTTGAGGGCAGGTATCGACGCTACAGCGGTGATCAGGGAGTACCCGGTAAAGGTGAAATTCTGATCTGGGAACCCGCCATTTGATCGTTGATGAACTCGCGTGGGTCTGTTCAGGAGTGAAAGAGACCTGTCCGCGTGGATGAAACCAGTGCCTGTGAAGGCAACCAGTTCGCAGGCAGCGTCCATGAACCGCCAGCCATTGTCAGGACTTGGCCGTTAGCAGGGCAGTGAAACCCAAGCAGGATGTGTGCGTCGTGAGCCCAAGCAATCAGTTAAGAATGCGTAGCAGTTCGACCTTGAAGTGCAGAGTGGCCTTCGGAGGGATTGAAGGTGGGTTGCCTGCTTCACCGTAGCCAAGTTCGGATGGAACTTCGAGTTCGATCATGCCACCCTCGCCCAGCAACTGCAGGCCTTCTGTCCAGGCGGGAATCACTTTTGACAGCGAGAAACTGGCTGGTTGTCGGCTGTTGTAGGAGCTATCGAAGGTGCTGCCATCATCCAGCCAGCCGCGATAATCCACCTCAACCCTGCTGCTTGGTAATGGCTTTTGCTGATTCGATTTTCTCAGAATTCGATATTTCAGGCCTGATTCAGTGGTCGTGAACTCAGTCGGGGCATCGTCATCAATCAGCATTGGGCCAGAAGGTGCCGAGCACCCAGCAGCTGAGATTGAGAGCAAGGCTATCAGCATCAGGCCGCTGCAAGTTGTCGTTCGTGTCATTTCGCGTCTTTGAATTCTGCTTTGAAAGTGTTGGTGTTTGCGCATCAGGGGACCTGATTGTTCGTGTTTTCCAGTTCGTTGATTGCCCGATTGGCAACACGGACAATGTACTTGTTGGGTTGGTTCTCGAGCGCTTTCTTCAGTGCCGGCAATGCGGGGCGGGCTTGTTCGTCCATTTCGTCCAGGACGATGGCTGCTGCAAGGCGTCCCCATTGATGGTCGCTAGCAAGTTCCTGCTCAAGAACACGAATGGCTGTGGTCGTGTCCCCAAGTTTAGCAGCCGCACGTGCGGCTGCAATTCGTACGCTTGGTGATGTGTCAACTAAAGCTTTCTTGATGGCTGGCTGTGAATCTGCTGCAGTTGAGCCAATGTTGCCAATGCCGGTTGCCGCCCAGTATCGAACAGATGGATCTGGATCGTTCAGTCCTAAGGCAAGTTTTGGCAACGCACTGGGACCGTTGGATGCTTCGGTGGCCATGTCCACAAGTCTGCCGAGTGCTTGCCGACTTTCTTGGGTATTGTTCAGAATTTCAAAACGTGAGCCACTGTTCTGTTCCTGGATCTCAATTTCTGCTTCCGGGATCAGGCCGATATCACCGACATCGTTTTGCCAGGCAGCCAATGCCGTCCGCATTTGCTTCAGTCTTCCCTGCTGTTTTGGATCTTCGGCAAGGTTGTGGATCTCCTGCGGATCTTTTTTCAAGTCGTACAACTCTTCCACGGGTTTTATTGGGGCAGAGAATAAAGCCATCGCAGGCGACAAGTTGCCGGCAGCTTCCGCTTGGCGAATCTCTTTCATCGTGGCACCCTTTTCCGGGGTGTTCATGTATTGATAGTAAGGTTTCAGTGGCTCGAAATTGCGGATGTATCGATAGCGTTGGCCACGGACGCTACGGATGATGTCGTATCGCTCATCCATGCGGTCTCTCGCGCCATACACATAGGAACGTGAGGCAGTGAGGTTCTTGCCCAGAAAAGCACGACCTTGCGTTTGTTTGGGAATTGGCAAGCCAGCAAGATTAAGCACGGTGGGACCGAAGTCGACCGAACTTACAAGTTCTGGTTCAATGCTGCCTGATTTACCTTGGCCATCGACACGCATGGCTTTGGGGATTCTTGCAATCATCGGAATGTGAGTGCCCGAGTCGTACAGCCAGCGTTTCGCACGCGGTAGGCCGACACCGTGGTCAGACCAGAAAATGATTATTGTGTCCTCATAAAGATCAGCATCTTTGAGCTCTTGGATCAGTTCTCCGGCCCAAGCATCCATCGCCGTGATCAACTCATAGTTGCGCTTCCAGTCCTCACGTGTCACTGCCGTATCAGGATAGTAGTCGGGCAGGGTGGTGAGTTTGTCGGGAACCTGCCGCTGATCAGGCGTAAGATTCGCTGTCACTGATTTGTATTTGGACTCACTTGCGATCCCTGACTCATGGCAACCAGTGAAGTTGAATACCGCGAAGAAGGGCTGGTTCTTGTTCTTGCGATTTTTCCAATGAGATTTTCTGCCAGACGAATCCCATATTTCTGAAGCAGAAGGCTTCTTGAATTGATAATCGGTTTTACTGTTGTTGGTGCAGTAGTAGCCAGCTTCCCTGAGGTACATCGGAAACGGCTTCAGCCATTCCGGCAACTTGGCGTTACAACGCATGTGGTGCGTGCCAATGCTGTTCTGATACATGCCGGTAATGATGGTGGAACGGCATGGTGCACAAACACCAGCAGCAGTGAAGGCGTTCGAGTAACGGACTCCCTCGGTAGCCATTTGGTCCAGATTGGGAGTGATCGCGTGAGGGTCACCGTAGCACCCGAGATGCGCGCTGATGTCCTCGCAGGAAATCCATAGGATGTTGGGACGTGTTCGTGCCGAATCAGTTTCGACTGCTAGTACGGGGCTTGTTAAAACTACAGGGATTACCTGAAAAATGGCTGCCAGAAGTACGGTCAGTAGTGGTGAGCCATGCACTAAGTAGTTTGTCTGGGCTGATCGAATGGAGGTTCGCATGTTGCAGCGTTCGCCGAAGTGGTGTTTTTGGGAATTTTGGAACTGGGGAAATTGGCATTGCGGGAATAGATGAGTAACAATGCCGAGGGCTGCAAAGTCACATCAAATCACTCGGTCATGAGGTTGGTTTTTGCGGGACCAGCAACAATGATTGGATGGTCTTTTTAGGAGTACAGCTGTTTTCAAACAGCAGGGTGAACCACCAGATGATCATTCGTGATCGCTGCTGTCAGTATAACAGCAGGTTGCCGCGTTGTTCCCACGCGGTGAAGCTTCTGGTCAGAAAAGTTGATGTGTGAATCCTTGTGTCAGTTGTCAATGTGCAAAACAAAAGTAGGGTGACCCATGGCCGGGTTTCAAGTATAAATTGTTCTTGGGTCGATTTTGCTGTTTGGCACACCGTCGTGTCTCGTGTGCATGTTAAGTCAGTGAATCGTTCGGCCAATCAACCATGGATAGATCGGTTTAATATCATGCGTTTGTTGATTCCATTGATTTTGTTGCTTGTCTTTTGGGAAGTTCCTGGTTCGAGCCAAGTGATTGTGGCTCATCGTGGTGCCTCGTTTGACGCACCTGAAAACACAATTGCTGCTTTTGAACTCGCGTGGCAACAAGGTAGCGACGGAGTGGAGGGTGATTTTTATTTGACCCGTGACCAACAGATTGTTTGTATTCATGACCGCGGCACATCACGGACCACCGGTGTTGCGAAATTGGTAGAGGAGTCGACGCTGGCAGAACTGCGCCAATTGGAATACGGGAGCTGGAAAGATAAAAAATGGAAAGGTGAAAAAATCCCAACCTTCAAAGACGTATTCAAGTCCATTCCTGAAGGTGGCCTGTTTGTGATCGAGTTGAAGTCAAAGGCAAAGATCGTTCCTTTCCTTGCGTCACAGTTGAAAAGCCTCGATACAGAGCACATCAGACTGTTGATCATCAGTTTTGATAAAGCAACTGTGGCCGCATGTCACGAACAGATACCTGAAGTTCGTGCGCATTGGTTGACTGGTTTTCAGAAGAACAAGGTCAACGGAAGGTTTGAACCGTCAGCCAAGGAGATTGCTGAAGTGGTGAATGAATGTGGAGCGGCGGGAGTCGGAATGAAGGGCAATCGACAAGTGATTGATCAATTGTTTATCAAGCAACTCAAGGATTCTGGTTGCAACGAATTCCATGTTTGGACGATTGACCAACTCAAAGATGCCGCGTACTTCAAGGATCTTGGTGCCTTTGGAATCACAACCAATAAACCTGCTTTGATCGGGACCATTCGTGGTCAAGGCAATTAATGACCAGAGGTATGGCTTGTGGCGGGTGTCCGATGGGCAGTCTGTTTTGCAAAGCAGTGGTTCGCTTTGTAAAGCGACTACGGATTCGCCTTTGCACCGGTATCGGCGTTTGATCTGTCACCTGCGTTCGCACCAACAATAGAGGCGATTTTTCCTGCCAGTCGGTTGATGCTGCCTTTGCCGTCAGGATGCAGGCGGTTGCTGAGGAATAGAAACACGCGATCGCTTTCAGGATCGATCCACATCACGGTTCCAGTGAATCCGCCGTGACCGAAAGCAGAATCGGAAAGTTCGTCGCCGCGATTGCTGGAGTAAGGAGAGCGATGGTCCCAGCCATAGGTTCTTGTACCTATGGTTTTGGAGTCTCGCTGCACATCGCGTGGGCGAGTCATCGTTTTGAAGGTGGCTTGAGAGAGAGGAGTCGATTTTTCGCCTCTTGCAATACGCAGCATCTGTTGGCCATATCGTGTCAGGTCATCAGCCGTGGAAAACAGGCCTGCATGTCCAGCAACTCCTTGCAGGAGGTGAGCACGTGGGTCGTGGACTTCGCCTTTGAGCCATTGACCGTTTCGTTGCTCCGTTGCAGCGGTGCGTTTTTTGAGATCAGCCGATGGGTTGAAGGTCGTTTCCGTCATTCCAAGCGGAGTAAATACGTTCTGCTGGGCATATTGGTCCAAACGTTGTTTGCTGACACGCTCAACAAGCTTGCCCAGAACAATGAATCCGACATCGGTGTAGGCAAACTTTTTACCACGCTCTGCAATGGGTTTGAGGTCGCAGATGTTGTCCCACGAGGCCTCGACTCCGTCACGGTAATCACGCAATGAATTGTCGGGGATCAGGCCACCCACATGAAGAAGCAGGTCCGCGATGGTGATTTTGTCTTTCCCATGCTTTCCAAACTCAGGTAGGTGATCCACGACTTTTTGCTGTGGAGAAAGCAAGCCGTCGCCGATCAGTTGCATCACCGATGTGGCGGTCGCGACGGGTTTGGTCAATGATGCGAGGTCAAAAACGGTATCCATTGTCATGGGTTCAGCGGTCGGTTCGACCTGGCGTTGCCCAAAAGCACGTCGGTACAGAACGCCGTTCCGGTCAGCAATCACTACCACGGCCCCCGGCATTTGACCGTCTTGAATGCCTTGTCTGACAATGGACTCAATGGCATCAAAATTTGGCTGCTCTGCAGATGCCGTTGGATCATCGGGTTGCAAAGGAGGCGACGCGAGGGATGACCCAGTGTTGCAAGCATGCAAAAAAAACGCAGTCATCAGAATGCGTATGAGTGCTGTGTGATTCTTCATAAAGCTTGGTAGTGTGCAGTCGTCACGTTGACGCAGGTGGCAGTATTTTCAGTTGTTGCGTGCAGGCAACAACAGGGATTGCTGAACCTTCAAGATAAAGGATCAGCGATTGTGGCGTGGGTTTGAGAGTCGATTTCTTTTACTCAGGATCGCAGGTTGGGAAAACACGATAGGGACACCACTGCCCTTGCTTGAGGCGAATGATTGCACGTAGTTGTCCGTCTTGGGTCATTGCCGCAACTTCCGTGATGTCTTGACCGTTGGCTGGTGCCGCTTCGGTTTGCGTCGTTTCTGGTTGAGTCGCTGCACTGGGCTTTACTTCGTCCAAACATAGGCCGTGGCCCAAACGTGTTGCATCTTCGTCAGTGACCTTAACGCAGGGCAGGTGTTGTATGGCGAGGGATGCCGGCAAAAAGTGGGGTTCAAGCTCATCGTTTTTGAGCGCGTCGATGGACACTGAATCTTTCAGCAGGAAGGGGCCGACCCCAATTCTTGACAGGAACGACATGACAGCCGTGGAACCGACATTGACGGCCAGGTCGATCCCCAGTGTGCGAATGTAAGTGCCTGAACCACAGACAATGCTGAGGTTCACCTCGGGGAATTCATACCGAGTGATTTCCAAAGTATCGATTTGAACTTTTCTGGATGGCATTTCAAATTCTTCACCAGCCCGAATGCGTCGATAGGCTCGCTGACCATCGACCCAGATGGCAGAGTGTGCCGGTGGAATCTGCTCGATCTCACCGGTCAGTTTTTTGGCAGCCCCTTCCAGTTGGTCACGTGTGGGGATGGGCAGGTCCGGAAATTCAGAAATCTCACCCTCCAGGTCTCCTGAAACGCTCGACGAGCCGACCCGGAAGGTTGCTTGATAATGTTTGGGTTGCTGTTGGACGTAGGGCACCAGGCGTACAGCGGGACCCACACCCAAGACTAGCACTCCCTCTGCCAGAGGGTCGAGGGTACCCGCGTGCCCAACCTTGGTTTTGCGTGGAAGACGCCGCTGCACAACATTCACGACATCACGAGAGGTCATTCCAGGGGGTTTGTTGCAGCAGAGGAATCCATAGGGTGTCACGGTGAGTTCAATCCGGTGGGGGTGTCAGAGTGGGCATGACGGGGTGGTGTTATGCCGATGATATTTTCGATAGCTTTACACGGGATCGAAAGAGGCACAATCATGCTCTGCTTTGACACTGACCGCTTAAGTTTTAAAATCTCTAAGCAAGCGGTGTTAAGGCAGCCAAGCTGGCAGTGGGGTTTGACCGGATTTTCTCCACTGCTGTGCTGCGAATGACAACTTGGAAGCGAGCGGAATTGATGGAAAGCAATGAACGCCTCGTTCTGGAAGGTGAGCGGTTCAACGTTTACCAGATGGAATTGAAGGGAAGTGATGGCAAGACTTACCGTCGGGAGGTGATTCGGCACCCGGGCGCAGTGGTCCTGCTGCCGTTAGTCGATCCCGATACCGTTGTCCTGATTCGGAATCATCGCGCCACTGTCGGCGAGACCTTGCTGGAGCTGCCTGCGGGAACCCGTGAGCCTGATGAATCACCCAAGCAGACCGCGGCACGCGAGTTGATCGAAGAGACGGGATATCGTGCCGGGAATCTTCTCGAGATGTGTGAGTTTTATTCTGCACCGGGGATCTGCGATGAATTAATGCATCTTTTCGTGGCGACTGATTTGACTGCGGGGGAACACGCACGTGAAGCTGTTGAGCAGATCGAGAATCAGTTGGTGCACCGCAATGAGATCCGCCAATTGATTGCTGATGGTGGCATTCGAGATGCTAAAACATTAGTAGGCCTGTATGCCTTCCTCTTCTCTGACCGCTTGAATGTTAAATAATCGATCACCGTTTCACACTTGCCCGCTGCCTGCCTGCTAACTGCCTAATAACTGACCGCTAACTGATTTGCACTGAATCACGATGAATGAATCACTTCCTCGCCGTTGTATTGTTGAGTTCTTGAGCACGTTTTGCCTGGTGTTGCTGGGTTGTGGTGCCATGGCTGTTGAGTCGCGGACGCAGGCGTTGACCCACGTTGGGGTTGCCATTGCGTGGGGTCTGGTCGTGATGATCATGATTTATGCTGTTGGTAGTATCAGTGGGGCGCATATGAATCCAGCTGTGACCATCGGCTTTGCGACTCTTGGCCGTCTGCCTGTGAAAGATGCGTTGAGCTATGTGCCATCGCAATGCTTAGGGGCTTTGGCTGGTGCGATCGCCATTCGGGCGACTTTAGGCATCGACGAATCCATGTTGGGCAGCACAAATGTTCAGTTGGATTTGGGGCAGGCCGCGGGGCTCATCATCGAGTTTGGTTTGACCTTCATCCTGATGTTCGTCGTGATCGGAGTGTCCACTGGTGCCAAGGAGGAAACCATCACTGCTGCCTTGGCTGTCGGATCGACCATTGCGTTAGCCGCGATGGTTGCAGGGCCATTGACCAAAGCATCGATGAATCCAGCCCGTAGTCTTGGGCCTGCCGTGATCGCTGGCGATGTCAGCGAGTTGTGGCTGTACTGCGTCGGGCCGATCGCCGGCGCCATCGCTGGTGGCTTTACGGCACAGGCCTTGCATGCGGGGCGAAATCAAGCGATTGACGACACCTGATTTGATTCGGCAAATGCCACCCCATTCACTTCACCAAACGCCAGCAGCGATGAATTCTGCGGTTGCGATAATCTTCGGGAACGGTCTGCTTGGAAATTTCGTGAATCTCTTTCAGCGGTAACGCCGTTTCATCAAATTTGAAACGCCGGAAATTTGTTGAGAAGTAGATTATCCCGCCAGGCTTCACCAACGGTAGCAGGTCACCGATCAGGGGGATCGCGTCCTTCTGCACGTTCCAGTCGTTTTCTGTTCGTTTGCTGTTGGAAAACGTGGGAGGGTCCAATACCACGAGATCGTATGTTTCGACTTGCGGCTGTTCATTGATGAATTGGGCGACATCGTTGGCCACAAAGCGATGTTGATTGCCCTTGAAGCCATTGAGCCGCATGTTCTCCCACGCCCAGTCAAGGTAGGCCTTGGATAGATCGACCGTTGTCGTTTGCTGGGCACCACCAGCCGCCGCGTAAACGCTGAAGGAACCTGTGTAGGCAAACAGGTTCAAAAAGTTGGTGCCGCCTGCGATGTCCTTGACCATCTGTCGCGTCACCCGATGGTCCAGAAATAATCCCGTGTCGACGTAGTCCTTGAGATTGACGAGGAACTTCAGGCCTCCCTCTTGAACCTCCATCCGTTCGTTCGTCTGGGCCATCTTTTGATGTTGTGTCTTGCCTCGTTGGCGTAAACGACTTTTGAAGTGCACGTGTGATGAGGGGACGTCGAGAGTTGCCCCCGCCGTTTGAACCATCAGGTCCAGCCAGTTGGCGTGCTGTGCAGGATCGCGGTCGTGCGGACGTTCGTACTCAGTGATGTGGAGTTGATCTTCGTACCGATCAACGATCAGGGGGATTTCAGGCACGTCGCGTTCGTAAAGACGAAAGCAGGTGATTCCCCGTTTCGTTGGCCATCGACGTAAATGTTTGGCCCGTTTTTTCAGGCGTGCTGCAAACAATTCCGCTTGCACATAGGCCTTGTCACCTAGATGCCCAAAGGCAGCGTCACCTGCAGCGTGGATGTAAGGTTTTGTGGCGGGCGGGTCGTTGTCAGTACTTGCCTCAGCAGTCGTGTCTTGGCTGGTATTTGCGACTGCTGGAGATTCATCGACACTACTGCTCTCTTCGACTGCCGTTTCTGGAATCGTGTCTTCGCTGGGCCAAACGCTGGCACCACGGGGAGCCGATTCCGGAGCTGGCTTTGCTGCAGGCTTTTCTGTCTGGTCTTTTTGTTCGGGACCTTTGCCAACGACTGGCTTGGGACCATGGTATTGGAAATAGGTGCACTCGATTCGACCGTTGTACAGCTTGCGGCGGCGGTCTGCTTGCCGGCCCATGGTGTGTTCGAATGCAGGGAAGGCAGTTAGAAAATAATGCGACCAAGTGGGTAGCTTTCGAAGTACATTGGGGATGGTTTGGTATAAAAACTCCAAGTCATAATCGCGTCCAACACGCTGTCCGTAAGGTGGGTTTGTGATCAGGCATCCGAAACGTCTCTTGCTGGTAACCGATTCCATCGGTGCAACTTGAAAGTGAATGTCGGACGCAACGCCACCCCGGTCAGCATTTTCGCGTGCGGCTCTCAGGGCTCTTGAGTCGACGTCGCTGCCCTGAAGTTTTTCTTCCAGCGGACCGAGGATCGCGGCGTCGGCTGCCTCTCTTGCGTCCTGCCATGTCTCCGCTGGAAAGTCTGGCCAAGCTTCACATGCAAAATTGCGGTCAAGTCCCGGAGCCATGTTGCGGCCGATTCGTGCTGCTTCGATGGGAATGGTGCCGCTGCCACAGAATGGATCGAGCAAAGGACGCCCACTTCGCCAGTAGCTCAGTAGCACCATGGCCGCAGCCAGCGTTTCTTTTAGTGGTGCTTTGGAAATGTGGGTGCGATAGCCACGGCGGTGCAAGCTGCGGCCTGTCGTGTCGATTGTTAACGTGGCCACGTCTTTCAAAATAGCGACATCGACTTTGTATTCAGCACCTGTTTCGGGTAACTCGGTTGTCTGGTGGTCACGGCGCAATGCATCGACCATAGCCCGTTTCACCGCACGCTGGCAGGCAGGCACGCTTGTGAGTGTCGATTTGATCGATCGACCTGTGACTGGAAAAGCAGCGTCATTGGGAAGCAACTCTCCCCACGTGATCTGCTTGGTTGTCTCGAACAATGCATCGAAGTCCGCCGCTGGAAACTCGGCCACGCGAATCAGAATTCGGTCGGCTGTGCGAAGCCATAAGTTGGCTTGGCAAACTGTGGCCGCGTCTCCCTTAAAATGGATGCGTCCCGATTCGCCAATGGTCGATGCAATGCCCATCTGCTCAAGTTCTCGACGCACCACGGCTTCTAGGCCGAAGGCGCAGGCAGCGATCAAATCAAACGTCTGGTTTTTCAACGGATTGCCTGGCTTGCAGTAGGTGGAAGAGTCACGAACGACGAGTGACCATTTTCTATCACTCGCTTCAGTTGGACGTCGGTCGCCAAGTGATTGATGGTTGAACAGACTCGCGATCGCAGCCATGCTCCTGAATTACCAACCAGATTTGCCTCGGTCCAAGCTGCAAAGCCTAGTCGATCTTGCTCATTTTCGAGAGGGGATGATTTCCTTGGCTGGGTAGGTAAACAGCGATTCAGAGTCGATCAGCCCTGATGAGTAGCTTGGGGCCAGAGCGTGGACGCCGACCTGCTGCCAGCCGGAGCGGTAGCTCGCCGGAAGTACGGAATCGGTCCTTCGTTTCTCCCGCTTTAACAATGGTCCATGATTCGTTCCGACAGCTTTCTGATTCGCAAATTCGAAGCCGTCGCAGGTTTGAGCTGCACTCGCATTCAGCCGAATTCCAATGCTCGCTCGGCGTCATCGTGTTCAACCACGTCAGTGGTCAGGGCGATTCCCATGCGGTCAGCGAGGGAACGCAATGTTTCTTCGTTGTACCGTCGACTGAATGTCAGGCTGCATTTTTTCCCGTTCCTTGTGAATTGGACTGAATTCATGATCCAGCCCAGATGGATTTTCAGGTGGGTGTCAGGTTCAAGAACGTGCTCCCGTTGTGGCAACCACCAACGTGTTTCCTGCAGAATCCAGCCAGTATTTTCCTCGTCACCACGTACAAGCCGGAGTCGGCTTTTTGCTGCAAATTTTTCCAGTTCGGCTCGGTTGAAAACAATCAGTTCGTTGTAGCGAGGTCTTGCGTGGGGTGGCCATATGCGAGCGAACACAGGGTCAAGAACCATGGTGCGATAGAACAATGTGCGTCGATAGATCCACCTGAATAGGACCAGAGCGACGACAAAGAATGCGAGGTTGATGATGGTGGCCAAGGTGGGACTGAAGGCGTAAATCGCCATCAAGCCAAGGCACAAAGCCTTGTTGCATAATTCGAATATGGCATCCAGAAAAGGAACCGGTGTTAGCCACGCAAGGAATTCAAAGAAGAACTTGACGCTGTTGATAACCAAAATGTTGATGATCATTGCAATCGCGAGGAATGTATCGAGACCTGCAGAGAAGGTCCCCATTTGTACCATCGCCACTGGCTCATCTGCTGCAGTCTCCACGCTTGTGCTGATTTTGATTACCAGCAGAATGATGATCACGGCGTAGGCTTCCAGTCGATCCACAGCTTGTGCAAATGGCTTGCTGACTTTGGTAAATCGAGGAATGCTGCTGATGATCGTCAAAGCCAGGAAAGTGATGAAAATGGTTTCGCTTCGCAAAGCTCCATTGCTGCCTAGCATCGGACTGCTGCCGGCCCACTCGGGACCCCATAACGAAATCGCTGACAGACATGTCACACCGAAGAACGGCGATAAGGCAAGTGGCGTTAGCGGTCCAAGCAACTCAGTGATTCCGCTCGCCTGCACCCAGGTTGAAGTGGTGGCGATGGCCTCAGTGTCGACTCCCTCGGTATCGAGGGGGCCCAGTAAGTTCTCAATCAGAGCCTGGGAATCTACCGGTACTTCGGTGTCCACTGTGCTTGATGACTCGTCAGCAAGTGTGTTGCCACTCGTTGTGGTTGCTTTGACATTGTTAACGTGAATCGTTTCGGCATCCTGTGCTAACCCATCGTGATGATAGGACGGAGGAGCGATCGCCACGAAGAAAAATAACAGACAAAGGATTCGTTTCATTTTTATCTGCCAGTGAAAGCGTGTTGACTCAAACACATAAAATCAGGTCATCTCAACCAAGTTGAACGAATGATCTTAGGTCATTTGCAGAGTGCTGTCAGTCTTGTTTGACTTCCGGAAGTTGTCCCGCTCGCCCGGCTGCCCAGAGTCGCAGGCCTTCCAAACGCTGTTTGCCTCGTGCGTAATAGGCCTCGCTTAATCCCGCAAGGTGTTGATTCGATAAAGTCTGATAACGTTGTTCCAGCAGAGGCATGCCGGGTGGACTCGGCAATTCCGCGAACAGTTCGTTCTGGAGCATGCTGTCAGCGACAGCTGTTCCGAGCATCTGGTGGCCCTTGATCGAAGGATGCAGGTGATCAACGAATAGCCGTGGATCCGCGATGCCATCGGGAAGCCGATTGCCATTCGAGTCACGTTCGTCAAAAAGAGTCGGAGTTAAAATGATCGGGATGTTTTCCTGGGTTGAAATGTTGACGACTGATTGCTCAATGATTGTGGTTGCCCTCAATGGACAGACGTCAAGATCCTTTGCCAATGTCAAGTGTTCCTTGGCCATGCGGGTGTCTCCCTGTTCGTAGAACAGTCGACCAGCCACGTAATGAGCACCGGCATCCAATGGGTCAATCGAGAGGCATTGCTGACATGCGGCTAAACGCTGCAGAGGCGGTGATTGGTCATCTGTGGCTTTGGCCCAGTTTTGCTGCCATTTCGCACGCTGTGCTTCCGACAGTTCGTTTGCTAATTCAACTTTGAACGGCGGTGTGTTGACCAGGTCACAGGTTGGCACGCAAATCCACAAAGGTATCTCGGCTTTCTTGATTTGTTTGACCATTGTCAAAAATGCGGAATCAAAATGTTGCTCAACACCGTCTCGCCATGCGGGATCGCGACGGTATTTTTCAAGTCCGCCCACATGATCCAGTCGTGCGTCGACTTCGGTTGGCATCTGTGATGCTAATTTTGTGTCCGGGTTGAAACGTTCCTGTAACCACGAGACGGTGCGGATGTTGCCCGACATGCTTGATAGCCATGTTCGAAACGGCCCCGCTTCCAGCAGGGCACCATATTCCCGATCCTCAAGAAACTCATTGTGTCCGGTGTAGAGCACAATGGCATCTGGTTTATGTTCCAGCACTTCGTTTACCAGTTTGGAAACGCGATAGCTGGCATAAGAAATGCCACCAACATTAACGACTTCAAAGTCGGTTTTTGGGAACGCTGCTCGTAGACGCATTTCCAGCCAGATTGGAAAAGCAGTTTCGGTAGAGAACGGCCTTCCTTGAACCGTCGATCCACCGAGAACGAAGATTCGTTTGGTCGTGTCTTTCTTTTTGGCAGAAAACATGGCAGGCCGAAAGAAGTTCATCCTGTGTTGAGGAATTTTCCATTCTTTGGTGGAGGCATCCAATTGAAACAGCGGTTCCAGTTGTTGCAGATCAACGTAGGGGTCAACGGCGACGTCTTCCATGGATTGTGGAGCAAACACACGAAGCACCGTTTCTAAAATTCCAAAGGGTAGCAGGGTCAGACAGACGGTTGCCAATGGCATCCACCAGCGACGGCGAATCGGGGAATTTGATCTGCCTGGGCCAGTTGAATCAGACGTTGCTCCAAGGTCGACCTCTTGGGAACGGTGGGCGTGGGATTTCATCATGAAGTGATCAACCTCGTGTCCAAGCTGTGTTGGTTGATCGGGTGCAGGTTGTGTGTGCACAAGGCACACTTTCACAACGTCGCATTTCAACAGAATTATTGCCGGGGTTCGTCGTGTTACCGAGGTTCAGATTGTTACCGAGGTTCATGGCGTCGGTCAGGTTTGCAATTGCTTGCGGTGCGTTCGGGGCTGGTTCGGGAGCGTGCCGTAGGTGTTCGTTATCTGCCAAGTCTCCGCTCACAGCATACCTTGATTTCCGTACTCAGGGGCGAGATCGTCCAAGGGCATGGTAAGTCAGCGGTTTGAGATTGGATGCTGCAAGCATGGCAGTGCCTTGCACCCTTGGAACGGTGGGGTCGCTATGCTGGACGTTTCCTACACTGGGCATTCGCATGCTGGGTATTTTCAGGGGACGCATCTGCTGGCAATGTTGGCAGGGCAGCCTGTGCTGTCCGAGATGCGTTTTGTGATCCAAGGGCAGTGCTCATGTGGGGACTCGCTCTTTTGCCTGCTGTCTCACAAAATGGTTTCCATGGCCAATACAAAACATATTTACCTGACAGGATTTCGCGGCACAGGCAAAACGTCCGTGGGATCTTTGCTTGCGAGATCACTCGGGCGTACGGTGATTGACTTGGATGGCGTGGTGACGGCAAACGCAGGTAAGTCGATAAGTGAGATTTTTCAGGATGGCGGTGAAGTGGCATTTCGTGAGTTGGAATCCAATGCTTTGGAGTCGGTGGCGCAGACAGAAAACGCCGTCATTTCGCTCGGTGGTGGCGCTATTTTGCGTGCTGGCAATCGGGCGATTATCCGTTCAACAGGTGTCTGTGTTTGGCTCGACTGCGATGCAGAAACCATCGCACGTCGGTTGCAGCAGGATGATGTCAGTCTTGAGCAGAGGCCAGCATTGACCACGCTGGATGAATTGCAGGAAATTCGCGAGCTGCTCCAAGCTCGACATCCCCTTTATCTGGAAGCTGCAGATCACCGTCTTGATACGGACGGTAGGACGATTGAGCAGGTTGCTGAGCAGATCATGCAGTGGCTGACAGAAAATGCTTCTGTTTGAAAGTGGCCTCGGCATCCAGAATGCAGAAAAGTCTTGCTGAAATTTGGAAAGCAACGCATTCCGGGTCCGGATCGGTCTGTTGCGACAGGGGGTGAAATCGGTAAGCTGTCACGAGCAAGCAGTCTAGCCCCTTTGGGCGAGCTTGCAGCGGTCCCGATCATGGCGATTGTCAGATTGGAAATGATATCAATTCAGATAGATGTCATTCGGTATAACGAGGTGCTCCCAACGCACGGCTTGTCGTCGTTGTCAGGGCCTGATGGATTCAAGGTAGCTAAGTAAGGATTGCAACGTGTTTGTAGCAGCGTCGACCGAGTGCTGGCCCGAAATGGAATTCGAAGAGGCCATCGAGGTTCTCACTGATCTTGAATTTGCGGCCGTTGAGATAGCGGTTCATGAATCGGGAACTCTTAAGCCAAGTCAGCTTTTGGGGGATCCTGATCGAGCGGTTCAGATATTGAGGCACACTCATCGCCTGGATATTTCCAGTTACAGCTTGGAATTGGGCAGTAAGGGCGATCAGCATTACGAGGACTTCAAGGAGTTCTGTCGGATTGCCAAGACAACCAAAGTTGTCAACGTGACCGTACCTTCGGGTGAGCATGGAACTCCATTCAACGAAGAAGTGGAGCATCTACAGCAACTCGTAACGATCGCTGAAACCGAGGGCATTCGCGTTGCCGTACGAAGTCAGTTGGGTTGTCTTAGTGAGGACCCTGATACTTTGATGGTTCTGTGCAACAACGTTGACGGTTTGGGGATCACGCTTGACCCCAGTGTTTACATTTGCGGCAGTGCCAATGGGAAAAACCTCGATAAAATTCTGAAGTTTGTTTGCAATGTGCACCTCCGCGACACGCGTCCCGACGCGTTTCAGGTCAGCGTTGGTCAGGGAGAGGTGGATTACGGTAAAATAGTCACGCAGCTTGAGCGAGACAAGTATGACCGTGGCTTGGTGGTTCACATGACTCCGTGCGATGAGATGGATCAGCGCGTTGAGTTGAGAAAACTGAGGCGTTTGCTTGAAACGTTGATGTAAGGCTTCAGCGAGTCATGGCACATGATTCGTATTCGGATGACGTGGCGGATGCATGCCGGTTTCTCGTACTGAAATTGATCGTATCAGGTCTCGCCTGTCTGACGGCACACCTTTGCCGCGGCCAAGGCTGGTGCCGGAATTGTCTTATGGACGGCATCGCGGTCCAGCACGCCCCCAGTCACGTATCGCTGCTGTGGCCGTGACGTTGTATCACTG
>Ga0315316_10000349_pt1 | contig 30015 bp, 52 predicted proteins | sample M160m3416metaG_FD_203702 | JGI IMG/M metagenome (GOLD analysis project Ga0315316, IMG submission 203702) | Ammonia-oxidizing marine archaeal communities from Monterey Bay, California, United States - M1 60m 3416 | ecosystem: Environmental > Aquatic > Marine > Intertidal zone | place: USA... | reverse complement strand
AGAACTGTTAGAGTATTAGGACAACAATTCGCCAATTCACTTTCACCAATCGGTGAAGTGTTTTATTCAGAACACAAGCGTAAGTATAAAATTGCTGGTGTTTCTTGTTTAGATTATTTACATTTATATAGATTATTTACCTACACACAACAATCATCATATCGTTTAGATTACATTGGACAACTTGAAGTTGGACTTGGTAAGATAGAATTTGATGGAACACTACAAGATTTATACGAAACAGATATTAACAAGTATATTGAATATAACTTGAATGATGTAATTATCGTAAAGAAACTTGATGATAAGTTAAAATTTATTGAATTGGCTCGTGGTATATGTCATGTGGGTAGAGTTCCATATGAAGATGTTTATCATTCAAGTAGATATTTAGAAGGTGCTATTTTGGTTTATCTTAAAAACATTGGAGTAGTTGCTCCTAACAAAGATTTAGATGCTAGAGAGAAAATGAATCGCAGTAGTAATGATAAATTTACAGGTGCTTATGTTAAAGAACCTAAAGCAGGTAAATACAATTGGGTGTTTGATTTGGATTTAACATCTATGTATCCTTCAGTTATTATGTCGTTGAATATTTCACCTGAGATGAAGATTGGTAAAGTGAATGGTTGGAATGCTGAAGAGTTTATTAAAGGTGTGAGTAAAACTTATTCATTAGAAAAGAGTGGTAAAACTCAAGGACATATGAATAATAAAGAGTTGGCTGGTATGTTTAAGTCTAATAAAGTATCCATATCTTCAAATGGTATTCTGTATCGTAATGATAAAAAAGGTTTGATTCCTTCATTATTATCTAAGTGGTTTGATGAAAGAGTTGAGTATAAAAGGTTGATGAAGAAATATGGTGAAGAGGGTGATGATGAACAACACGGATATTTCAAGAGAAGACAGCATGTACAAAAGATTGTACTAAATTCACTTTATGGGGTGTTGGGACTACCTGTGTTTAGATTCTATGATATTGATAATGCTGAGGCTACCACTACGACTGGACAAGATTTAATTAAATTTACAGAGAAGATTGCTAATAGTTACTATAATAATAAACTTGGAGATAAAGAAGACTATTGTATTTATACTGATACTGATTCAGTATTCTATTCAGCTATTCCATTGGTTCAAAAAGACTTCCCAAATGCAGACTTGAATGATGATAAGTTTATGACAGAGAAGATATTGGAAACTGCTGGTGTTGTTCAAGACTACATTAATGAATCATATAATTTATTTGCTAAACGATTCTTGAATATTGATGAACATAGATTTGATATTAAACAAGAGTGTGTGGCTAAATCAGCGTTTTGGGTTACGAAGAAAAGATATGGACAATGGATTATCAACGATGGTGGTTTGACTTGTGATAGACTTGATGTTAAAGGATTAGATATTGTAAGAAGTTCATTCCCACCCGCGATGAGAGAATTGATGACTGGTGTGTTGAAAGACATATTGGGTGATGTGGATAAAGATGTGATTGATGAGAATATATTAAAGTTTAAGAAAGAAATGAAAACATCAGATATACAAGATATTTCTTTACCAACTGGTGTTAAGAAATTAAATAAGTTTAAAGACTCAACACCAAAAGATGCAGTATTCACCACTATGAAAAAGGGAACACCTGTACATGTGAAAGCAGCTTGGGTGTATAATGACCTGTTGAGATATTGGGGATTGAATAACTTTGAACAAATCAAATCATCAGAAAAGATTAAATGGATTTACTTAAAACCAAATACGATGAATATTAAACAAATTGGTTTTAAAGGTTATGATGATCCACCAAAGATTATGGAGTTCATTGAACAAAACATAGATTATGATAAATTATTTACAAGAGCATTAGAGAAGAAGATAAGAATGTTTTACGAAGCATTGAAATGGGATATGCCTGTTGATAAAGCAAATACATTGGAAAGATTCTTTTAAAAAAAGCTTGACTTATATGGTCAATTAGTGTTATATTATAAACGATAAATCTTAAACATAGGAGAAATGTAAGATGCAAAAAAGTAAGTTAGATAAATTCATTCAAAAGTATAATTTGGGTGGAAATGTAAATTCAGTAAAATGGAAATCAAGTGGTGATTCTTTAACAACATCATTTGTAACACCTGATAAATCTTTATTAGGTAGTGTAAAGGTTGACAAGTTTCCATTTGACGAAGCTGAAATTGGTGTATATCAAACCGACCAATTAAAAAGTTTGATAAATGTGTTAGGTGATGATGTTTCATTAGACTTAACAAAATTCGGTGATAAAGCTGTTTCACTTAAAGTAAAACACGGAACTACATCTGTTGATTATGTATTAAGTGACTTATCAGTTATATCTGATCCACCACAAATGAAAAGACTTCCAGAGTTTGGAACTAAAATTAAACTTGACAGAAAATTCATTGATACTTTTGTTAAAGGTAAAGGTGCTTTGAGTGGTGTTGATACTTTTTCTATAGTGAAGAGTGGTGAGGGTTGTGAAGTTGTGATTGGTTATTCATCAACAAATACAAATAGAGTTAACATACCTGTTGAATCTACTTCTTGTGATGTTGATACACCAATAACATTCAATGCTAATCTTTTCAAAGAAGTATTGGTTGCTAATCGTGAATGTTCATCAGCAGTATTAGAAGTTTCAACTGAGGGATTGGCTAAAGTAAACTTCAAGATTGATGATTTTGATTCTACATATTATGTAGTTGCTATGCAGGATGTTGATTAATGTCGCATAGCTTATGGGTAGAAAAATATCGTCCAAAAGACTTATCAACTTATGTAGGTAACGAGCATCTTAAAGAAAAAGTAAAGGCATATCTTGAATCAGAAGATGTGCCTCATCTTTTACTTTATGGTAAAGCTGGTACTGGTAAGACAACATTAGCCAAGATAGTGGTTAATAACATTGATTGTGATTATATGTATATCAATGCTTCTGATGAGAACAAAGTAGATGATGTTAGAAACAAAATCAAAACATTTGCTTCATCCGTAGGTTTCAAATCCTTGAAAGTAATCATTCTTGATGAGTGTGATTATCTTACACCAAATGCACAGGCTGCATTGAGAAACCTAATGGAAACATTTTCAAAACATTGTCGGTTCATTCTAACTTGTAATTATGTAGAAAGAATAATCGACCCAATCCAATCAAGATGTCAATCATATAAAGTTGTACCACCTTCAAAGAAAGAGGTTGCACAACAAATGGTTAATATCTTGAAAGAAGAGAATTGTCAATTTGAACTTGATGATATAGCTCTTATAGTTAATGCAGGTTATCCTGATATTCGTAGAGTTATCAATTCAGCCCAAAGACAAATCGTTGATGGTAAGTTGAAGATTGATACAAGTTCTGTAATACAAAATAACTACAAACTACAATTGTTAGAAATGTTATCAAGTAATGCTAAACTTAATGATATAAGAAAACTAATTGCTGATAATTCTATTTCAGATTATTCAGAAATATATAGATTGTTATATGATGAAGTGGATAACTATGGTAATGGTAAACAAGCTGAGTGTATTATGAATATTGCAGAAGCACAATTCCAAGATGTAAATGTAGTGGACAAAGAGATAAACTTTATGTCTTTGATAATTAGAATAATGAGGATATTAAAATGAGCAAACGATTCAGAGTAGAACATAATGATATGGAAAAAGGTGTGTTGTATATTACATTACACCATCCACCATATGAAGATGAAAACATCTTATCTAAAATAAAGTGGGAACAAAAAGATGTTACAATAAAAGAAGTATATCAGGGAGGAGAAGAATAATGATGATTCCAGGTAAAAATGGTCAAATGCAGGAACAAATTGACTTTAGTAAAACAGCGGAAATCAAATGTGATTCTTGTAGTGGACAAACATTTAAACAGACACTTTTATTAAGAAAGATGTCAGCTTTAGTTGCACCAGGTGGACAAGAAACAATAATTCCGATGCAAGTATTTGCTTGTGAAAAATGTGGACATGTGAATAAAGAATTTTCAGATGTTGGTGGACTTGAGTAATGCCTTTTTATACTTTTAAATGTATAAAATGTTCACACTCGGTTGAAGTTATAACAAATTCAAATGATAGAGAAGATAGAATGTGTCCAAAGTGCCATTGTGCTATGAAAAGACAATTTCCAACAACAGCAAGACCTTCATCAAAAGATGGTTCGTGGGGATTTGGTAAATGACAATATTCGATTGGATAAATCAAATACTTGTAAAGAAAACACATTGGAATGATTTCACAGAAGATGAACAAAAGAAATTCAGCCCATTTATAATCAATCGTTGGTTATCAATGGATAAAGATTTCCTTGAGATTGTAAACTTCTTTCAAAAGTATTCCATTGGAACATTAGAACCAAGAGAGGTTTACAAGTGGTATTGTAATATGCTCCCTAAAGGTAAGAGATTCAACAAGTATATTAAAGGTAAGAAAGATAAGAAATACAATGCTGAATTACTTGACATAATGGTAACACATTTTGAATGTAGTAAATCACAAGTAAAAGATTATTTAGATTTAATTGCTAAAGATGAATTAATTGAAATATTAGAGAAATACGGAATGAATGAAAAAACAATAAAGAGGTTATTGAAATGAGCAACATAAAAGAAAACGACTTAACAATGACTGAAAGAGACTTAACAGTTACTAAACATCCAATCGTAGAACAAATGGAAAACGAATGGCCTAAAATGACTGGTGAGTTTAAAAGATTACAGAGAGAACAATATGAATTGTTTTGTAGAAAACAACACGATTATGGTCCAAGTAATATTTCAGTTGGAACACAATTACTAACAGATGATGAGATTAAATTATCATTGACTGGATTGTGGTTTAGAGTAAATGATAAAGTACAGAGAATAAAAAATCTGTTAATGGGAAATAGAGAGTCAGCTGTAGATGAACCATTGGAAGACGCATTTTTAGATATGTCTAATTATGGTATTATGGCAACAATAGTTAAAAATGGAAAATGGGGAAAATAAAATGAATCAATTGATACAAGCAGCAATAGATAGTTATCAAGCACAAAGAACAGAAGCATTAGCTACATTGGATATATTATTCAATGACGCAACAATGATTGGAGAACATACAGATTTACTTAAAGAAGTAAGGAAGTGGACAGAAAGTTTATCAGAAGCTGAAGAAAACTTAGAAACATTAAAGAGGAACTTTGACTTCAATCAATCCAAATAAAATAACCATTAGAGAAATATCAAAAAAGATAGCTAAGGATATGATTGTGAAAAATCATTATAGTCACAAGTGGACATCTTGTAGATATGCTTTAGGTATCTTTTATGAAACAGATAACGAACATTCATTCTTTGATGAGAAAGATGAGAAGTTAGCTGGTGTTGCTATCTATGGTTATCCTGTTGGAAGAAGTGCTCCTAAATCCATTTCACCTGAGTTAAAGGAAGAAGAAGTATTGGAGTTAACAAGGTTATTTATCTTTGATGATTACGGAAAGAATACAGAAAGTGTAGTTCTATCCAAAACATTCAATTGGTTAAAGGAAAATGCTAGTGATATAAAAGTATTAGTATCCTATTCTGATCCAGAACAAGGACACTTGGGTATTATTTATCAAGCAACGAATTGGATATATCAAGGTAATAGTATTCGACTAATGCCCAATTATGCTATACGACTTACAGAAGATGGTACTTGGATGCATTCACGAAATGTTACGACAAAGTTTGGTTCTCATAATTTAGAGAAATTAAAGAAAAGAATCGGACATACATTTTGGAGAAAAGAAGAACCTGAGAAACACAGATATTTATATCTGTTATGTAGTAAAAAAGATAAAAAGAAAATTATGAATACATTGATACACGAATCAAAACCATATCCAAAAGACGCATATCAATTCTTTCCAGAGATACAGAAGATTGAAGTAGAATCAAAGGAGAAATTTTATGAATAAAGGTTGGATGTTAGTTAAGGATAGATTTTGGAAATCATATGAAACTGATAGATTAATTGAAGAATTTCAGAAACAAGATATTGAGATTCAATTGGTAGACCCAAACACCATTGATATATTTGTAAACAAAGAAAATAAAAAATCAATATTGGTTAATGGGTTGGAAAGTGATTTACCACAATTTGTATTTCCAAGAACAGGTAGTGGAACAAGTTATTATATCAAAGCAGTTATCCGACACTTTGAAAGAATGGGAGTACCTGTAATTAATTCATCAGATGCTATAGATAATGTAAAGGATAAATTATACTCACACCAAATCTTGGCACAATCAAATCTTGACATTCCAAATACAATGTTATTGAAACATCCAATTGATGTAGACTTTGTACAGAAACATTTAGGGTTTCCTGTTATTGTAAAAAAGATTAGTGGCAGTTATGGTAGAGGGGTGTTTCTCGCTGAGAATAAAAAACAATTAAGACAATTAGTTACAATGGCTGAGTTAACTAAAAAATCATATGATATAATAATACAAGAATTTGTAAAAGACACTTGGGGTAAAGACTTACGAGTATTTGTGGTTAATAATAAAGTAGTGGGTTGTATGATGAGGCAGGCTACTGATGAAGATTTTAGAGCAAACATCACTCGTGGTGGTGAGGGATTTCCATATGAAGTTAATGAACAGATAGAGTGGTTATCAACAGAATCATCTAAAGCACTTGATTTGGATATTGCCGGTGTTGATTTACTATTCCATAATGGTGGGTTTAAAATATGTGAAGTAAATAGTAATCCTGGTTTTGAGGGAATGGAAAACTTTACAAAGAAAAATATAGCTGGTGAAATTGTATCATTTATAAAATTAAAGCTTGGATAAAAGAAAAAAAGGTTGTATATTATAATATGGGAAGAATTAGTTATAGTCAATTATCAATGTTTAGTGAATGTCCACAAAGGTGGAAGCTCAATTATATAGATAAGTTACGAGTATTTGAAACAAATATACATTTAATATTCGGTACAGCAATGCACGAAGTTATACAAACTTGGTTAGAAGTTATGTATAATGATAGTATTAAGAATGCAAACAAATTAAATCTTGAACAAAGATTACACGATAAACTCATTGAAGGATTCAAAAAAGCTAAAGAAGAAGAGGGTAAAGAACCTTGTACATTGGAACAATTAAGAGAGTTCTTTCAAGATGGTGTGAATATATTAGATTTTGTCAAGAAGAGAAGAGCTGATTATTTCAGTAAAAGAGGTTACAAACTAATAGGTTGTGAAGTTCCAATTGAAGTGGACTTAAAGAAAAATGTTAAAATTATTGGTTACTTGGATTTAGTAATATTAGATGAGTTTCACAACACAATAACAATTTATGATATAAAGACATCCACACAAGGATGGAACAAGTGGATGAAGAAAGATGAGAACAAAACTCAACAATTATTATTATACAAACAATTTTATTCAAAACAATACAATCATCCTATAGATAAGATAGAAGTAGAATACTTTATCGTTAAAAGAAAACTATGGGAAAACGCTATGTTCCCACAAAAGAGAGTACAAAAGTTCTCACCAGCGAGTGGTACTGTGAGTATGAACAAGGTAGCTAAACGACTGAACACATTCTTAGATTTAGCATTCAATGATGAGGGTGAAAAAATATCAGAAAACATCATTCCAACACCAAGTAAGAAAGCTTGTAAATGGTGTGAGTTTAGAAAAACAGAACATTGTAGTGTGGGGGTATAATGAATAGTAATTATTATGAAGAAAGGCCGTGGGGTTCATTTGAACATTTACTTGATGAACCTTATTGTAAGGTAAAAAGAATAATTGTGAAACCAGGACAAAGATTAAGTTATCAGTATCATCACGAAAGAACTGAACATTGGGTTATAGTTCAAGGTGAAGCATTGGTTATACTCGATGGTGAAGAATATCTTTTTCATAAAGGTATGGTAGTAGAAATACCCGTGACAACTAAACATAGAGTTGAAAATAAATTTGATAAAGATTTAATATTCATTGAAACTCAAACAGGAAATTATTTTGGAGAAGATGATATTGTGCGAATCGAAGATGATTATGGGAGGGAGCAAGATGAAAATTAATCTAAATGAAAAAGATAGTAAAATAATAAAAGAAAATGAAACATATACATTAATTGATAATACAGATTTGAATGGATTAATAGTATCTAAAACTATATTACATCCACTCAAAGAAACAGGTGGTCACAATCACAACGGACAAGAAGAAGTATATCAATTCGTTAGTGGTAAAGGAACTATGGTAGTTGGTGACATGCAATTTGGTGTCAGTCCTGGTGACATTATATTAATACCAGATGGTGATTTTCATAAGGTATGGAATACAAGTAAGTATGAAGATTTAATATTCATATGTGTATTTGATGGGGGTAGAAATCACTAATGAAAGTTGCTATCGTAGGGAGTAGAAGATATGAGAACAAAAAGAAAATTAAAGACTTTGTATTTAAATTAAAAAACGAGTATGGTAATGATACCATTATTGTAAGTGGTGGATGTAAGACTGGTGCTGATAAATATGCTAAAAAATATGCACTTGAATTAGGATTACAATATGAAGAGTATCCACCATTCCACGAAGTACATAATTTATATTGTACAATGCCATCATCAAGATATGGTAAAGATTTTAATATGAAAAACTTTTTTGCAAGAAATAAGATTATAGCTGGAACATCGGATTTCATTGTAGCATTCATACCTGAAGGTGTAGAAGCTAGTGGTACGAAGAATGTTTTAGAATATGCAAAAAAATTAAATAAAAAAAGAATAATTATTTCATAGTTTTTTTATATATTTATATATTTATATATGTAAATACGATGGAGAGATTATTATGAAAAACACAAAACTAACATCTGTAAAAATATTAGAATCGTTATATGAGAGGTTCAAACTGAATACAGTCAACACGAAGATGACTTTACAAAAACTAACAAATCGTTCAGTAGATAGATTTTTAACAGATGATAAATTTAGAGAAGAAATAGAAACATACGACAACTTAACAGTTAGTGGCAGCAACTTTTAATTAGGAGAAAATAGGTTATGAAGAAGAAAAAGATTCTACTCTTGTCAGATGACTTGAGAATGCATTCCGGAATAGCAACACAATCAAAAGAATTTGTAATGGGAACACTACACAAATATGATTGGGTTCAATTAGGTGGGGCAGTTACTCATCCTGAACAAGGGAAAATAATAGATATGAGTCAAGCTGTAACAACAGATTATGGTGTCAAAGACGCATATTTAAAAATATATCCAGTATCAGGATATGGTAATCCAGAAATTTTAAGACAACTGTTGGAAATGGAAAATCCAGATGCAATAATGCACTTCACAGACCCAAGATTTTGGATTTGGTTATATGAAATGGAGCATGAGATAAGACAAGACATTCCTATTATGTATTATAACATATGGGATGATATACCTGATCCATTATACAACGCCAATTATTACAGAAGTTCAGATATGTTAATGTCAATATCAAAACAAACTTATGGTATTAATAAAAGAATACTTTCTAAATTTGGTTACGAAGATTGGCAAACAGATTATGTTCCACATGGAATTACTAATAAAAGAATATTCAAGATAGATGATAAAGGTGATACAAAATTCAGAGAGTTTGAACAGCAGATGGGATTAGATAAATATAAATTTAAAGTACTTTATTTAAATCGTAACATTAGAAGAAAATCACCAGGTGATGTCGCTCTTGCTTACAAACATATGATGGATAAACTTACACCTGAACAAAGAAAAGAATGTTGTTTAGTTTGGCACGCAGCACCAAGTGATGAGAATGGAACTGATATGAGAGCTGTTTGTAAAACACTTTTACCTGATTATCCAATTCTATTTACACACGATAATCATACAAATGGTGCATTTAATGATGAAGAGATGAATTTTATATTTAATTCTTGTGATGTTTATATCAATATGGCATCAAATGAAGGATTTGGATTAGGTAGTTGTGAGATGTTACATACGGGTGGAGTTATCGTAGTTAATGTAACTGGTGGATTACAAGACCAATGTGGATTCAAAAATGAAAAAGGTGACTACTTAACTGCTGAAGATTATGTTGAGTTAAAATCTAATCACAGAGGAACTTATAAAGAACATGGTGAATGGGTTAAACCTGTATTTCCATCAAACATAAGTTGTCAAGGTTCACCACTAACACCATACATCTTTGATGATAGATGTAGTTGGGAAGATGCCGGTGAATCATTATTGGAATGGTATAAAGCTGGTACTGAAGAAAGAGAAAGATGTGGTGAAGTTGGAAGACAATTTGTTTTAGGTGATGGTAGAATGACTGGTAAACATATGTCAGAATCATTCATCAAAAACATTGAAGCTACATTTGAAAATTGGAAACCAAGAGAACAATATACATTGGAGGTTGTGTAATGAAAAAAGTTATGTTAATATGTGCACCTGTTTCATCACGAAGTGGATATGGTGACCACGCTAGAGATTTAGTTCGTTCCTTTTTAAATTTAGATAAGTTCGATATAAAAATAATGGATGTAAATTGGGGTCAAACACCAAAAAACGCACTAAATGTTGAATTGGACAAGAATATTATTGATTGTATTCTACCTGAACCTAAGATGGATAAACAACCTGATGTATATGTGGATATCAGAATACCAAATGAATTTCAGACTTATGGTAAATTTAACATTGGTATAACAGCTGGTATAGAAACAACAGCAGTGTCAAGTGTTTGGGTAGAAGGTTGTAACAAAATGGATTTAGTTATAGTTCCTTCAAAACATTCAAAGGATGGATTTGTATCTGCTCTATATGAAAAAATGCAAAATATGCCTGATGGTAAACAACAAAAAATTGGTGAATTAAGATTAACTAAACCTATTGAAGTTCTCTTTGAGGGTGTTGATTTGGATGTTTATAAACCATTAGATAAATCATCTTTGAATTTAGTAGATGATATTAAAGAAGACTTTTGTTTCTTACATGTTGGGTTATGGGGTAAAGGTGGTTATGGTGAAGATAGAAAAGATATATCAAAATTAGTTAAAGTATTTTATGAATCATTTGCTAATAAAAAAGAACAACCAGCTTTAATTTTAAAAACAAATGGTGCTGGATTTTCAATATTAGATAGAGAAACATGTTTAAATAAAATAAATAAAATTAAATCAAAATTTCCAAAGGATTGGAATCTACCAAATGTTTACCTTTTACATGGTTCATTATCTACAGAGGAAATGAATAAATTATATAATCATCCAAAGGTAAAATCATTTGTATCATTGACGCATGGTGAGGGGTATGGAAGACCATTATTAGAAGCAACTATGGTTGGATTACCTGTAATCGCGAGTTCTTGGAGTGGTCATATGGATTTCCTATCACAAACAGATTCTATGTTAATTGGTGGTGAATTAGTTCAAGTTCCTAAATCACAACATTGGGAAAATATTATAATACCCGAATCACAATGGTTTAATGTAAATGAAACACAAGCTTATAAAGCTATGAATTATTGTTTTGAAAATTATGATGAAGTTAAGAAAAAAGCACTAAATCTAATGAAAATAAATAGAGATAAATTTACATTAGATAAAATGACAGACGAACTTGATAAAATTATTACACCAATGATTGATAAAGTTCCCCAACAAGTTGGATTACAATTACCGAAATTAAAAAAAGTAGGTAGTTCAAAACCACCAAAAATTAAATTACCAAAATTAAAAAAAACAAGTGAGGCTACAGTATGAAAGACTTAATAAGTAATTGTTTCTTATGTGAAGAAAAAGCATTACATGTAGCGGGAACGGAAAAAGCTCAGGTAATGCAGTGTATCAATTGTGGTTACACAACTACAAGTAAATTTACAGGTACGAAAGAAACCAATGAAGAGTTTCAAAAACTTGGTGAAGATATGAAGAATTGGGCTATTGAGAAAAATGATAAGATTTGGATTCCAAGTATCATCACATTACCAATCGGTATGTTGTATCCTGTAAATATTAAGAAAGAATTAAAGTGGGCTTTCGCGCCAATGGTTGAAATACCTGAAGAGGATAGAAAAAAATATCCAAATCCAAGTGTTCCAGGGAAGTTTTATGATAAAAAAATAGATACAGATAACGCCGTTGTTTATGATTTGTTTCTTGAAGGTATGACAATGATTAATGAAATGTTAAAAGAAAAATCTAAACCTAAAAAAGTTAAATTACCAAAATTAAAAAAGACTAAATAATGGCGAATAGAAAACAACCATATACTTGGAATAGAGTAAAACCAGGTGACATTATTTCATTTAAATATAAATCAAAATCCACTGGTAAATCTCGTGTTAATTCCATACTAGTATTAAATCCAAGAATACTAGTGACTTTAAAAGATGGGACAACGACTAAACATTTAATTGGTATAAAACTTGAAGAATCAAATAAAATATCATTAAGATTAAATCAAAGACAAGTTACTTTATTAGAAAAGATTGGTGATTTTAAAAAAATTGATGACAAAAATAATTTGTATAAACTTGAAATCAAAAGAAGATTTGTTCTCAATGATATAAAAGGTGTTAAACAAGAAGCATATGATAAGATTTCTAAAAGTCTTGGTATTCAAGGACAATACAGAACTTATGATTATATGATAGCTAAAAAAGGTGCAGTATATTTAGAACCAATAAGGGTATTCACGGATGAAGATTAGTTATAGCATATTAACTCACAATGAAGACACATCACTACAAAAATTACTTGAGTTCTTAGTCAAACATAAAGACGAAGAAGACGAAATAGTAATTCTTGATGATTTTTCAGACAATAAAAAGACAATAGAGATATTAGATGTAATGACATCCATGCACGAAATGACTTTTGAACAAAGACATTTGTTAAAAGATTACGCTGGACAAAAAAATTACTTGACTCGTATGTGCAAAAATGACTATATTGTTAATATAGATGCTGATGAGATTCCACATAAATCATTGATGAAGAATCTCAAACCTGTATTAGAGGCAAATCCAACAATAGATTTGTATTGGGTGCCAAGAGTAAATACGGTTGATGGTATCACACAAGAACATATTAATAAATGGGGTTGGAATGTGAATGAAAAAGGTTGGGTAAACTTTCCAGATTATCAAGGTAGGATTTGGAGAAATCGTCCAAACATATTATGGAAGAATAAAGTACACGAAGTTTTGACAGGTTATCAAGAACATACTTATTTACCAGCAGAAGAACAATTTTCATTCTATCATCCAAAAGATATAGGTAGACAAGAAAAACAAAATAAATTTTATGAGGGAATATAAATGAAAGATTTAATTATTTTAGCTGCTCATTTAGATGATTTTGAGTTAGGATGTGTTGGTTATATTATTAGACATCATAAAGAGTATAATGATATTAGATTATATGTTGCTACTAACAATGATTATAAAGAACCAATTACAATAGAAAATGTAGAACAACTATCAAATTATATTGGAAAAGACATAAAGTATTTAAATTTAAACTATGATTCAACAAAATTGAAAACTCAATTTGATGATTTAAAAGATGATTTTTATAAGTTGATAGATTTTGATTCAAGTTTTGATTTACTTACTCACGATGAAGAAGATTTACATACAGACCATACCTCTTGTTCTGATATAGCTAGAGGTTTGTTTAAATATTGTGAAAGTTATATAACATTACATTCACCAAGTTGTTTGAAATTTTCACCAAATTATTTTATACCATTATCAGAAGAAGATTTTAAAGTAAAAGCTGAATTGATTCAAAAATATGATATTCAAAAAGATCATTCTTATAGTAAAATAGGATACTATTTATCAGATGAGTACTTAAACATTGGCAAGGCTTATGTTATGGAAAATTATGTTAGATTATATTTACAGAAACATAAATATTTCGACATTTATAATTTAAAAAAATGGAGTTCTTCGTAGTGAGTAAAATTAAAATAGTTTTACATTCAACACCAAATGAACTTGACCAAGTAACATGGATTGTAGACCAATTAAAAAGGTCTTCTTTGTATGTTAATCCAAATAACTTTGTTTTAGATTTTACATTAAATGTATCAGATGAAGATGTCGATTGGGATAATTCAATATTATCAAAACAATATTGTATTGATAAATTTAATTTATTGTTTGAAAAAAGTCCATTTATAAATGAAAACAAAGTTTCAGAAGAACCAACTGGTTGTAATACAGTTAGAAGAAATGCTTTAAGAGCAGACGATGATGTTACTCACATAATTGGGTTAGATCCTGATTTGTTATTTCCAGAAAGTATTTTATTTTATTTAGAAAATGCTATATCCAACATAAAAGAAAAGTATTATATAGTCACACCTCAAATATTTCAGTTGTGGGATGAATCTTGGGACATAATATCTCATAATAAATATAAAAATACCCCAAGAAGTGAAAAATTGTGGTTATCAGACCCATATATGTTATTTCAATATGAAGTTTCAGATGTTGGATTAGAAAAATTACCATATTTTAAATTCGATGGTGGTTGGATGACTTTATATAGCAAAAATTTATTAAAGTTGATTGATATACCTGACAGTTTAGGTCATTATGGTTTGGATGATACATTTGTTTGTCAATGTTCTAATACATTGTTAAACAATAATTACGATATTAATCAGTATTCGTTAGAGAATTTAATAGTGATGGAAGATAGAGTTTATCGTTCAAATTCAATGAATCCATTTATAAAGATGAAAGATAAAAAAAGTGATAAACGAGATATGTCACATCAATATTTTAATGAAGAATTACAGAAATTTAATAGTAGGATTTAATCAACAACTTATTCATAAATTGGAGGAATAAACATGGGAGTCATACAAAAAATATTATCTAAGGCTGAGTTTAAAGATAATAAATCAGAGTATTTAGAAATAGAACAAAATGATGGTAATATCATTCATTTACAGAATGGTGTTTATCGTATAGAGATGAGACCAGAAGAATTTAGTGAATTTGCAACTCATGTAATCAATGGTGCAAATAAACTAATCGAAATGAAAAACATAAAGATAGATTAATATGAATAGAGAAAAACTTATAAACTCTACTTTTAAATCTATTGAAAAAATTACCAATGGTAATTTTACGACTTTAAGAAACTTTGATTTTATACCTGAACAATCGTCAATTGAAAATGATATAGATGTTTTAGTACCAAACAAATATATTTCTGATTTAGTAGAAAATTGTAAAGACAATTATTTTATATATCAAGACCAAAATCCTTGTTTGTATGGTGCAGAACCTCATATTCATTTTAAAAATGAAGAGTTGGATGTACACTTTGATATTGTTACTGGATTGTATTATAGAAGTTCAAATGATTCTAATTTATTCATAAAAGTTAATGATGAGTTAGAAAAGTCTATGTTAGAACATAAAACATTAGTTGACGGTGTATGGTTAAGTCAACCATCATCAGAAGATGAATTAGTTCATTTAGCTTGTCATTGTATTTTTGATAAAAAGAAAGTTACTAAAAGATATGAAGATAGAATGAATTATTTATTTAAAGATTGTCAAGAAGAAAAATTAAACAAATTATTAGAAATTGCTTTTTATAAAACATCAAATACTATTTTTGAAAGTTTAAGTATTGGAAATAGTTCTAAAATTTATGAAAATTATATTTCATTCACAGATTACTAGGAGATAAAAATGGAACATCATAATGTAAACGCTGGGGTTGTCGTTCTTTCATCGGCCCTTTTACAAAACACAAGAGAAAATCAGAGATTAGATATTGAAGATAATATTGGAGAAGGTATTCACATTCATTACAAAAATTTAAGATTTGATTTAACAATAAGAGATTTTATAGAGTTAGCAAAATCTATTGATATAGCTGTAAACGAATTATATGGTGGTAATCAATAACTATGACAGAGAAAATTTACATAAAAGGAAAAGGTTATGTAGAGCTGACATATGAAAAAGAGGATGTAAGGTCTACTCATATTGATAAACCACAAAGAGACTATGAAGTTTGGAGTGATTGTTTTATAGATGGAAAAGAAACTGACTCTATGTTTTTTGTTATAAAAAATTATGAACCGTGGATTGACAATAAAGTGTTATCTAATCCGAAACCGGTGATGGATTACACTCAAGATGATAATAAAATTATTGAAACATATAAAATAAGTAAAGAGATGATTGTTACAAAGTTTTATGATTGGTATCCATCAGTTATAAAATCAGCAAATAATTTTTATTCCAAAAATACTTTTTTAGACAGAGGTAAAAAACATTTAGACTTTTTTAGTAGTAAAATTAATTCAGATAGATTTTATAGGTCTGTAATTGATGAGTATAAAAAATTAAATAAAGAGTTAGGATTGTATTCTGATGACATAGCTCCAAATAATTTTATTGTTAATGATGATTACACCGATTTTAGAATAATAGATGTGGTGTCATTTAAAGAGGGGGAGTTTAAGATAGATTTCCCATACACTCAGATAATACATGGAGATGGTTCTAATGATATTGGTTTTGTAAATCCTAAAGAAATAGAAAGTTCTTGGGTTTATGATAAATATGATGAATCTACAATGACATTTTGTATATCAACTTATAATAATTTTGACTATTTAAAATTAGCAGTTAAGTCTGTTAGGGAGCATAGTTATTTTAAAAATGCTCCATTTATTATTCATGCTGAAAATTGTGATGATGGAACTAATGAGTGGTTGGAAGAGAATAAAGATAAATATAATTTAGAAATCTATATAGAACCAGACAATGAAGTCGCTCGTGGTATTGGTGGTGGTATGGATTTTGTTGCTAGTAAAGTTAAAACGGAGTTTATAAATTTTATACATTCAGATTTTTATGTTTCAAAGAATTGGGATATTGAGTTATTGAAAGTATTTGATAAATATCCAAGTGAACCTATGATGGTTTTTAGTCATAGAGTCCAACCTAATATATTTAATGAAAAACCTGGAAGACCAGGAACACATATTGTTCCATGTGAAGAGTTTGGTGAATACCACCATAACTTTGATGAGGTGTGGTTTTTAGATTGGTGTGATGAGTTCAGTAGTATCAATGATTTCGAAGTTAGAAAAGGTGAGGGTGTAAGTGGGTTGATACGAAAAAGTGATTGGGATTATATAGGTGGTAATGATCCATTATTTGCACCAGCTTCTTGGGAAGATATGGACTTATTTATTAGAATGCAGTTAGAACATTATAAAATAGTATTAACACCTAAATCAGTTGTTTATCATTTTGGGGCTAGGGGTAGTCACTTTCCTACTGATGACTTTACTGTTAAATCTGATAGACAAGTTATAGCTGAAACCACAAATGCAAAAAAATGGTGGAATAAATGGGGTGTGATGCCTGTGTTTGATGATGTGGAGTTTATAAAAGTTACAGATGATTATATAAAAAAATATAAGGAATTAAAAAATGGATAAAATAACATTTTGTATACCAAGTAAAAACAATCGTAGGTATCTTGAAGCTTGTATACCTTCAATAAGAAAAAATGCTTATAGAAAAGACCACGACATAATTGTATTCGTTGATGCTGACAATGATGGGACGGTTGAATGGTTGGAGTCAGTTAAAGAAAAGTATAATTTAAAATACATTATAAATGACACAGATGAATTGTATGGTATTGGAAAAGCATATGATAAATGTGTAGAAGAATCCAATACAGATATTTTTATGATATTCCACGCTGATATGATGTTGGGTAAAGATGCTGATTTGGAAGCATTTAAATACCTTGATAAAAAGAAAGTAGTGTGTGCTACAAGAATAGAACCACCACTACATCCAGAGAATGGTGAGAAGATTATTAAAGACTTTGGTATGTGGCCTGAAAAAGATGTAGAAGAGGGTTGGTTGGAAGATGACTTTGATAAGTATGTAGAAGAATCTAAAGTTGAGTTCAAAGACAAAACTACTAATGGTTGTTTCGCGCCGTGGATGATGTACAAGGATGACTTCATTTCAATAGGTGGACATGACCCAAGATTCGCATCGGCTCGTGAAGATTCGGATGTGTTTAATAGATTGTCACTTGGTGGGTTTGAATTAATACAATCATGGCAGAGTTTTGTATATCATTTAACTGCTCGTGGTGGTCAGTTTCAACATGGAAAAGTTACTAAAGATGAGAGTCAAAAATCAGAAGAGTGGCAAAAACTGATGAACAATTCCACAAGAGAGTTTTTCAGAAAATGGGGAACAACTGTTTTACATAACAATTTGTTAAAACCAATTGTACCACCAAAATATGATATTGGTTTTGTCATTGAAAATTGTAATGACCAATTGTTAGAATTATTAGAACCATGGTGTGCAGGTATTTATGTTGATACATATATAGAAGATTATGTTGAAAAAGAACAACAAAATACAACTGATGATTTAAGTAAAAAAGTTAATGATATTGGAGATGTCATTCATACTACAGGATATCTTCACGATGTAGAAGTTTGGTTTGATGGAACTAAATTTACCAATCAGAGTTTTCAAATCATTCAACAATTATCACAGATATTAGCTAATGATAACCTTGAAGTTGGTGAATTTGAATTAGATATATTTAAAGTTACCATAGATAGAATTAAAACATATGAAGAGGAATTAATAGTAAATGAAAATACTATGTTTAACACCAATTAAGCATTTAGACGGAATATACGAGTATCTTGAATCATTTGGTGAGGTAGATTATATGCCTGAATTAAAAACTATTGATTTTGATTTAAGTAATTATGATTTGTTATTCTGTAATCCAAATAAACAAAATTATAAATTAGATGAATTTACATTAAATAATTTTAATGGAACTATATTAACGGCTAGTACTGGTTTGAATCATATTGATATTGATTATTGTGATAAAAAAGGTATTAAGGTAATGTCTCACAAAGAAGATATGGAGTTGTTGAATGAATTACCATCAACATCAGAATTAGCATTTGGATTGATGTCTTCAATGTTAAGAAATATACCAAGTAGTTTTGACGATGTTAAGAAAGGTAATTGGGATTATGATTCTCATATGGGTCATCAGTTACAAGGAAAATCTGTTGGTATTATAGGTTATGGTAGATTAGGTAAAATGATGACGAAATATTGTTGGGCATTTGGAATGAGAATAAGAGCTTATGATCCATATGAAGGATATAAAGATTTAGATTCACTTATAGAAGAATCAGATGTTATTTCATTACATGTTCATGCAAATGATGAAACGAGACATATGATTAATAAAAAAACGCTTGGAAAAATGAAAAATAATTCGTATATTGTTAATACATCTCGTGGTGAGATTGTAAATGAACACGATATTGTAGAAGCTTTAAGAAGTGGAAAACTTAAAGGATATGCTACAGATGTGATTGAAGATGAGTATGGGAATAGAGAAAATAGTCCAATACTTAATGGAATTAAAGAAGGATTAAATATAATAGTAACACCGCATGTGGGTGGAATGACTTGGGAAGGACAACAGAAAGCTTATATGTGGTCAATCAGTAAATTAAAGGAATTGAAATGAAACACGATTTATCAGTAGTTGGAATCATACCAGCTAAAACAGATTCAACAAGATTGTTAAAGAAAAACTTACAAGTTATAAATGGTAAAACATTATTAGAACATTCATTAGATTATGCTAAAAACTCAGAATACATTAAAACAATTATTGTATCAACTGAATCAGATGAAGTTAGAAAAATATGTAAATCATATGATAATATAATTGTTTTAGGTAGGCCTGAACATTTATTAAAAGACGCTGAGGTAGCTGATGTTTATGTAGATATTTTTCAAAACCTTAATGATGATGTTTTAAAGGTAACATCAGGTGCAACACATATGGTAGCACTTCAACCCGACCATCCAGATAGGACAAGAAACATAGATGATATGTTGGATTACTTTGTGGATAACACATATGATGACTTAGTTACTGTTGATTCAAATGGGACAAGAAATGGTTCAATAAGAATTACAAAAGCTCAATATGTAAAAGATGGTTCAATGAGTAGAAGAGTTGGTAGTATGTTAGACGATTGTACAAACATACATAGTGAAGAAGACTTAAAACAGGCGGAGGTAAATATAAAAAATGGATTATAATTTCTCTAATTATTCAGCAGAAGAAATTAAAAGTTTAGTTGAGGAAAAACCATTTTCACATTTCGTGATTGATGATTTTTTAGATGAAAAATTATTTAAAAAATTAGATGAAGACTTTTTAAATTTTTATGATAAATATGGAGTAAATTTACAGAGTGTTTTAAATACAGCAAAAAATAATTCTAATCATAAGCTTACAGAAACTAATGAACCGATTGTTACATGGGGAAAACAACTTCACGAAATGAGTGGTGGTACAATAGATAAGTCTTTTAGATTACAAGGAGCTAATGTTCATCATAATGATAGAACTTTTGGTTACACTGTTGACTATGGTGGTAATGGTAAAGTATTGGATTCTTTTCAATCATTGTGTAATTTTTCAAGTGTTTGGGATAGTTTTTTGAATATTATTTACTCAAAAGAATTTTTTGATTATATGTTTTTTATATTTGAAGAAACAAAAGAATATAAGGTTAGAGTTGGAAATAAAAAAATAAATAAATGTCATAGTAATAAAATAGAAAATCCAAAAAATTTAAATTATTTTACAGGAACAAAAATAAATAAATATATGGATAATTATGGTTGGTTTTTACATCCAGACACTAGTGATAAGGTTGTGTCATTTCTTTTATACATGGATAATTCTGATTGGCCTGATGATTTAGTGGGTAATGGAACTCAATTATGGGAGTTTGGAAAAGAAGATACTAATTTTGATTTTAAGGAAGCATTTAAATATAATGATAATTCAATTGATTTTCAATTAAGAGATGCCAGAACCAAAGAGGCTGGATTGTTAACTGATGAACAAAAGAAAAAAATGAAAGTTTATAAAAATATAGATTTTAAACCTAATAGATTGGTTGGGTTTATTCGTTCAGACAATTCTTGGCATTCAATACTGCCAATGGAGTTACCTGAATTAGTTACTAGAAATTGTTTTCAAATAAATGTATGGGAGTGTAGTTCATAATGAATGAATATATAGATAAATTAATCCAAGATGATAAGTTAAGATTGTCAGTAGATAAATCTAAATCATTTGGATTCAAGTTAGGTAACAAGTGGGTTGGTAAAGATAAAGTATTAATATCAGGACCTTGTTCGGTTGAGTCAAGAGATATGATTGTAGATTGGTCTCAAGAGTTAAAAGAAGTTGGAGTTGATGCGATTAGAGCTGGTGCTTACAAACCTTGTACTTATCCAATCAGAAGAGAAGTGAATGGTTGGAAAGAAGGAATGAGGGAAGAAGGATTACACGCTATGATTGATGCTAAAGCCGAATGTGGTTTACCAATGGTATCAGAGATTATGGATGTGAAACAAATCACAACTCTTTCAATGGACGCTATTGATGTGATTCAAGTTGGAACAAGAAACTTTCAAAACTATTCTTTATTAGATGAGTTTGGTAAGTTGGATAAACCAATATTATTAAAGAGAGGAACTTGGGGAACACTTGATGAGATACTTGGAGCTTGTGAAAGAATACTTGATGGTGGTAATGAGAAGATAGCTATATGTTTAAGAGGTGTTGTTGGAGCACCTTCTTATAGACATATCTTTCCTTCAACGAGATGGGCTCCCGATTTAATGATGATACCAGCATTACAACAATTTACAAACATACCAATCATATACGACCCAAGTCACGCAACTGGTTACAGAGACTTTGTTGTACCTGTGTCTAAAGGAGCTATGTCGATGGGAGCAGATGGTTTAATAGTTGAGTGTCATCCAAATCCAACTAAGTCAATTAGTGACGCTGACCAAGCAATTGGAATTGAAGAATTAAAACAAATAAAGGAAGTGTGTTAATGGATAACATATCGGTTATAATAAGAAATAGAAATGAAGAAAGATACATTGGTTACGCTATACAGTCAGTATTGGATACATTTGATAAACCTGAAATAATAGTTGTTGATAATAACTCAACAGATAACTCAATGGGTATTGTGAATACTTATGATTTTGAAAACATTAAAACATATAATATGGATTCTTACACACCAGGTAAATCAATAAACTATGGTGTAACAAAATGCTCTAATGATTATGTATTAGTTTTATCAGCTCATTCACAGATTATGAATTGTGAGTTTGGAAAAATAAAAGGTTTATTAGAAGAACATTGTGTAGTTGGTGGAAAACAAATACCAATATGGAATGGTAAGAAAATAAGTAGAAGATATGTTTGGTCTCATTTTGTAGAGAAAGATGTAATAAATCAATTTAGTGAAAGTGAAAATAGATATTTTTTACACAATGCATTTGCATTTTATAGGAAACAAATATTAATAGATAATCCATTTGATGAAACTTTATCGGGTAAAGAAGATAGATATTGGGTTAATGATATGATTAATAAAGGTGCTAAATCTTATTATAACTCAGACATAATATGTCATCATCACTATACAGATAATGGTGCAACTTGGAAGGGTATTGGTTAATGAGTAAAATTTTAATAATTGGAAATGGCCCATCAGCTATTGAAAAAGAATATGGTGAAGTAATTGATTCTGATAGATGGGATGTTGTGATGAGATTTAACCGTTGGGATAAAAATGATGATGGAACAGAGCATGATGATTATTCAAAATATATTGGAACTCGATGTGATTATTGGATGATAAATGATTTAAGATTGCAGGTGGGAATAGATAGGAGAAATGATTATTCTGGTGTATTTATTGTCTGTCCAAAATTTAAATATAATCATCAATTATTTGAGCAGATACAAAATCAATATGAAAATATAACATTTGTACCTGTAGAGTATGAAGACTATATAAATGAAAATATTATAAATTTTAATCCTCAATGGCCTAGTACAGGTGTAGTTGGAATGTATTTTGCAACATTACATTTTGATGAAGTTGTTTTGCATGGTTTTGACACTTATTCACAAGATAAAATTCATTATTTTGAAGATAAAGAAAATAACTTAAAGAAAAGACCAAATAAAGCTCACAAACCAAGTAAAGAATTAGAGTTTATAAAATTAATTAAAGAAAAATATAATGTAAAATTATTGGAGGATGTATTATGAGATGTGTAGTTACAGGTGGTGCAGGTTTTATAGGTAGTAATCTTGTTGATGAATTGATAAAAGATGGTCACGAAGTAATTATTTTTGATGACTTATCTACTGGTAGAGAAGAAAATATAAATTCAAAAGCTAAATTATTTAGATTTGATATATCAAAAGAAGAATTTTTCGATATACCAATAATGGAGGATATAATGACTGGAGTCGATGTGGTGTTTCACACAGCAGCTTTGGCTAGAGTTCAACCATCGATAGAAGACCCAATTACTTATCATAATGTGAATGTCAATGGGACACTAAATTTGTTAAAAGCTTGTGTTGATTATGGTGTGAATAGATTTGTGTTTAGTTCATCATCTTCAGTATATGGTGATGTAGAAGAAAAAGACTTACCAACATCAGAAAATTCTGAATTGAATCCCATGAGTCCGTATGCTATACATAAATTAATTGGAGAACAATATTGTAAATTGTTTTCAGAGATATATAATTTAGAAACTGTGTCTTTAAGATATTTTAATGTCTACGGTGAAAGACAACCAATTGAAGGTGCTTATACTTTGGTGATGGGGGCTTTTGCTAAACAGATGTTAGAGAACAAACCAATGACAATTAGAGGTGATGGAGAACAAAGACGGGATTTTACCTATGTAGGTGATGTGGTTGATGCTAACATAAGAGCTGGTTTTTATGAACATCCAATATGGGGAGAAGTTTTTAATGTGGGTAATGGTGATAATCGTTCAGTAAATCAAATAGCTGATATGATGGGTGGTGAGACAATTGGAGTAGAACCTGTTATTGAACCAAAATTAACATTAGCAGATAATAACAAAATTAAAAAAATGTTTAATTGGAAACCGACAATTAATTTAGAAGATTGGTTACCAAAATGGAAAAAAGGACTTAATCTATGAAAATAGGAATAGTAGGACAAGGTTATGTGGGAACTGCGGTTAAGGAAGTGTTTAGTAAACACTATGAAGTAGAAACATATGATTTAGATAAAGATAAATGTAGTGTTGATTATTTAGAAGACATCGTTGAGTTATCAAACATTATATTTGTGTGTGTTCCAACACCGATGAAAAAAGATGGTAGTTGTGATACAAGTATAGTTGAGAGTGTGGTTAAAGATATAAATGATATGGTTGTGAGTAGAAATGTATCAGGTAGAATAGTTGCAATTAAATCCACTATACCACCTGGAACAACAAATAGATTAAATAAAGAATGTCATAACATATCAGTAATATTCAATCCAGAGTTTTTAACTGAAGCTAATTTCATTGATGATTTCAAGAATCAGAATAGAATTATAATTGGTGGTGAAAGACTATCAACAACAAAGTTAAGACAAGTGTATTCATTGGTTTTTCCCAATGTTACAATTATAAAAACAGGTTCTATAACTGCTGAGATGGTTAAGTATATGACTAACACATTCTTAGCTACAAAAGTATCATTTGCTAATGAGATGAAAATGATATGTGACAAGATTGATATTGACTATGATAAAGTTGTGGAGTATTCTACATATGATGAAAGACTTGGTAAATCACATTGGGCAGTTCCAGGTCCTGATGGAAAATTAGGTTTTGGTGGTAGTTGTTTCCCTAAAGATGTAAATGCGCTGATACACTTAGCAGGTGAATTGGAATTATGTACAGAAGTTTTAATGGGTGCTTGGAATACTAATTTAAGGGTTAGACCAGAAGAAGATTGGAAAGAATTAAAAGGAAGGGCAGTAACAGATGAGTAGTAAAAAACCAGCAGTACCAATAAAACAAGCTGAAGAAAGATTAAGATATTTAAAATCAGAGTTAGCTCACGAAGGTTATCACGATGGTTGGACTCTTAAAGGTATGAGAGAAGAAGTTGAATGGTTAGAAAAAGAATTAAAAAAAGCTTGACTTTAATAGTAAAAAACCCTTATATTAATAGGAGACAAAAATGTCTAAGATAGATTATTTAAATTATGATGATGTCAGAGAAGATAGAAGACAACAAAAGAAATTTAAAAAGAAAAAAGGTCTGAAAGAGGCTAAAAACAAAAGGAGAAAAAAGAAATATGGTAGAAAAGATAATTAAATATATATTTATATATACAATATGTGTAATATTCATTGGTTGTGAATCCAATCCAATGACACCATCACAAGAGTTTTGTGATTATTGTTATTTGAAATTAGAAGCACCATATTTAACACTTGATGAGAATGATTACTATCATTTAGATTATATTGATGGTGCATTACAAACATTCACAAGATTAGATGCTTATGTTGGATATGATTTAGAATATTTGGGATGGGCTACAGACATAACTTTTGAGGGATGCACTTGGAATTATTGTGAAGATATTTCAGTTGTGAATGGTGCAAGTTACACAGGAGATGATGGTTATGGACACACGATGATGGGTGTCTATGAAGGAAACATAGGTGATACAGCTACAGTTTGGGTAGGGTATTATGACAATTATGGTAAACAATGGTTAGATAGTATAAAGGTAATAATAGATGAATAAATTAGGTAGTTATATAACAAAATTAATGACAACTGTTCTTGATTCAGAACAAGAACAATTTGTAAGAGATTTAGCATTAAGTGAGTTAGAAAGACTTAATGTTGATGTAAACGAGTTTATCAGAAAACATACAAAAGATGATTTTGATAAAGCAAAAGAAACAGAAAAAAAGTTATTACAGGAGGACAAGAAAAATGTCAAAGATAAGTAAAGAAGGTTACAACCAAATAAAAGTGATTAAAAATGCACTTGATTCAATGTATGATAAACTAGATAGAGCATTATACATTCCAAAAGGTAAAACACCAAAAAACATTGATGGTAGTTATGAAAAAGTAAATGTTTTTGAATCAGTTCAATCAGAGTTTGAAGCTATATCAGGTATAGTAGAACTTAGTGGAACTTGGGAAGAGGTAGGAGAGCAGGATGCCAAATAATAACCCAACAAGAGATCACTTTGATCCACCAAGTAATCAAAGTAAAGATTTTGAAGAATTTTATTTTCAAGATTTGGAACTTGATGAATTGTTTTGGCAAACTAATAGACCAGAAGAAAGTAATCCCTGGAGGAAGTCAAGTCAAACACAAGGTAAAAATCTTAAAACTCAAACACTTCATAATTTTGATTTAAAAACAAAAGTATATCAGAAGATATAATGAGTGCAAATCGTCCACTAAACATTCCTGGTAGGAGAAAAGTAATAACCAAGAATATGATTTTAGAGGCTCAGAAACATACTAAGTCCAATATGGCAGCAGCTAAATGGATGAATGTATGTTACACGACTTATAGGAAATGGGCCAAGTATTATAAAGTATTCGACCAACATTTGAATCAAACTGGTATTGGTATCCAAAAAGGTTGGGTAACCAGAACCACAAATGTTGAAGATATAATACTTGGTAAGAGAAAAGTTCCAAGAAAGTGGAGTCAATCAACAGTCAAAGAAGAGTTAATCAAAAAAGGCTATTGGTTAGAAGAGTGTCATAATTGTGGTTATAATGAAACTAATTTGGCTACAAATAAGGTTTGTTTAGGGATAGATTTCAAAAATGGTGATAGTAAAGATTGGTTAAACGATAATATAAGACTTTTATGTGCTAATTGTTATTATTCATTCAATGGATATTTTCCAAGCGCTAAAAAGTTTTGTAAATAGGAGATAGTTATAGATGAAAGATGTACGGGGTAGGGTATTAAAAATAAGTGACAGAGTTAGAATAGAAGAGGATATTCCATCAGTTGATGGTATGTTATATAAGGATACCATAGTAAAAGTTGATAGTCTTGATGAGAGTAAAGTAAGAGTTCAAGACAGAAGTGGGAAACTTTGGTGGGTTGCATATAATCAAGTAAGTGCTAGTTTTCTATAATGGGGTATGATATGGAAATGGATGACTTTCACGATGAGAAAGATTTTAACGAAAAAGAACTCGAAAGATTAAAAAAAGAAATCTTAGATGAAGCTAAAAAGGTTGTTGAAAACTATGTTGATAACCCAAGTGATATTTCAGGTAGTGTGGTTAATATACACGAAGATAGCCCATTCTTAGATGAAGACAAAAGTGGAGAACCAGCGTTTAGTGGTAGTCGTTGGACTAAAATAATAAAGAGAAAATAATGTTAATAAAAGAATTTATATCAGAAACAAATAAAAACAAAATGATTTCAGATTTATTGAAACATTACAAAGTTGGTAGTGTTAAGGTTAAGACAAAATCAATGAAAGACCACGCACACTACAATGTAGACACTGGTACTTTGGAATTATCTACACGATATAAAACCATTAAAAACAGGCAGTTAAAAGAGTTCTTGATTACAATCATACACGAAATCAGACACGCTATGGATGCCAAGAAATATGGTTGGAAGAAGTTTAAAGAAATGTATGAAATGGAAATAGCTCAATGGCAAGCTAAAAATCCAGGTAAAGAAGATGATTGGTATAAAAACCTTTCATTTGAAATAGAAGCAGAAAAGTTTGGACAAAAGAATTGGTCTAAATGGAAAACTAAATTTAAAAAAGAGGGTTTAATTTAATGTATGAGTTAGTATTAAAAGATGAAGTGGTAGACAGAGCACCATTAGCTAATCTAAAACAAGCTAAAACATTCTTTATGAAAAGAAAACATATGACAGAATCACAATTTGACGAATTGGGTTATTCTGTTAGATTGGTTGAACCAAAAGTAAGATAAATTATTGGGGCTGTAACTCAGTTGGGAGAGTGCTTCCCTTGCACGGAAGAAGTCGCAGGTTCGAATCCTGTCAGCTCCACACCTCATTGTAACATCCTTGTTACAAACTGTTACAAATAAAACACATAAAACATTTGGTTATTTGCCATATTCTTCGTATATTATAGTATGATAAGAAATGATAAAAAAGGAGTTAATATGGATTACAAAGAATTACTTAGTGTTGGTTGTTTAATAACAAAAGATTTAAAAGTGTTTCCAATAAATTGTAATGAACCACCTGAAACAGCTAGTGAAGCTGATGAATATATGGGTGTTCACATTTATGATTTAACAGATGAATGGTGGAGTAATTTATCATTCGTTGATGGTACTGATGCACTTGCGTTTATAGAACTAAATACATATGAAATAATTGAAGGTCCTTTTAAGATTTGGAAGGAAAAGAAATTAGACTTAATAGGTTGTGTAGATGTATTGGAGGTTGCGTAATGAGTTGTGATAAATGTAAAAAACATAGTTCAACAATAACATATAAAGATAAAAATTATTGCACTTGGTATTGTGCTAAAAAGGGGTAAGTAATATGTTAAATCAAACAGAATATATAGAAGGTGTACATTGTGGAGACAAAGATTGTTATGCTTGTGGAACTCAAAGATATAATTGTGATGAGTTAAATAGATTAGATAAGGAGAATGATGGCGATACTAACTAAAGATAAATTTAGAAAAAGAGTAATTGATTTAAATGGTCCTGAGGGTAATGCATTTTGTCTATTAGGGACAGCTATGAGTTTATGTAAACAAATAGGTATTAGTGATACGAGAACAGAGGAAATAATTGATGAAATGAAATCATCTGATTATGAACACCTTATACTTACATTTGATAAATATTTTGGTAAATTAGTAGATTTGGAAAGATAATGACAGAAGGCGATAAAAGATGGATACAGAATTGGCAATCACAACAAATTGGAAATAATATGAATAGATTTTACAAAAAACCTAAACCAGAAACTATGAAGAAGAATAGAGAAGATTATGCTAAACTCTATCCTAATGAAATAAAATGGTTGAAGGATAATTTACAGACTTTAACAGAGACTAAAAACAAATTTATGATTGAGATGTATACTATCTTAATTAGTGGTAGTCGTAAGATTACACCAAAGATGGCAGATGCTATAATGAATGGTATTAAAAGATGTAATAACAATCCAAAGTTTAATCCTGTTTTACAAACAGAAGCAGAAGCTAAACTAAAACCTATATTAGAGAAAATCGCTATGGTTGAGAGGTTAGCTGAACAGAAGAATGATAAAGCACTTGGGTTTATACAGAATGTAAAAGAATATGTTAAGAATAATTACAGAGTAACCAAGAAACAAATGACAGCTCTGAATAAAGTATATAAAAGATGTAGTGAAGATTTATTTAAAGGAGATGAGTAATGAAACCAACAATAGCACCAAAAAAGAGACCAGCTAAAAGGAATGATAATCCTATCGTTGGTAAACTATTAAAATTAAAGTATAAGATAAATGAAGCTTATCATAATGGTGGTTCAAGTTTTGAAAACATAGGTGATAAGAAATGGGTTATGAGTCTAATATCAGATGTTAGAACTAACAACCTAACTAAATTGTGTAAAGAAGATATGTTACATTGTAATGAGATGTGGAGGAAATATGACTAAACAAGAAATATTAGATAGAATACAAAATGTATTAAATCAAGGTGTTGATACAGAATCACAAGATTTAGATTTACTACGACACGATTTAGAAAATGATATAATTGAATCTAAAATAGATTTAGAGGTATCAGCTGAACATCAGATAAATAGAAGAGCTGAAGATAAGATTAAAGAACAATTCAATAGGGAGTGTGGTTAAGATGACTAGACAAGAATTAGTAGATAGGTTAGAAAGAATAAAAGATAGTATGGATATGGACTTTCTAAATAGACAAGAGATTGAAGGTATTGTAGATGA
>Ga0315316_10000346_pt1 | contig 30040 bp, 23 predicted proteins | sample M160m3416metaG_FD_203702 | JGI IMG/M metagenome (GOLD analysis project Ga0315316, IMG submission 203702) | Ammonia-oxidizing marine archaeal communities from Monterey Bay, California, United States - M1 60m 3416 | ecosystem: Environmental > Aquatic > Marine > Intertidal zone | place: USA... | reverse complement strand
GTGGTCATGACCAGTGGTGCTACGGAAAGCAACAATTTGGCGATTCGGGGTATGTGCCTGCACCCGCGTCAAAAACGCAGGCACATTGTCACTGTGACGACGGAACATCCCGCTGTGTTGGATGTATTTACAGATCTTCAAAGCAGTGGCTTTCGAGTCACTCACGTTCCTGTGCAACAGAGCGGTTCCGCCAATGCCGGGATCGTTGACCTGCAAAAACTCGAAGAAGCCATTGATGACGACACTGCCCTCGTTTCCGTGATGTGGGCTAACAACGAAATTGGTGCTATCGCGCCGATGAAAGAAATCGCGGGTTTGTGCCATGATCGCGGAGCACTGCTGCATAGCGATGCGACGCAGGCTGTGGGGCGTATTCCAGTCGATATGATGGATGTGGACATTGATCTCTTGAGTGCCACCGCCCACAAACTCTATGGTCCCAAAGGGACAGGATTGCTGATGGTTGGCAATTCGAACCGAAGGGTTCGACTGAATCCACAAATTGTGGGAGGAGGCCAGCAGCGTGGAATCCGAAGCGGGACGATGAACCCAGCGGGGATCATCGGGATGGCGACCGCCATGCAGCTATGTAACGATGAAATGCAAGAACATCATGATCGCGTTGCTCAGTTTCGTGACCAAATCTGGAACACTTTGAACTCACATATCGATGGTTTGCAGCTGAATGGGCCAGATTTTGGTCAAGAACGCCGGTTGCCAGGAAATCTAAATCTTGCTTTGCCAGCAATTGAGGGGCAGGCGTGGATGTCATCCGTGCCCGAGATCGCGTTCAGCAGTGGTTCGGCTTGCAGTGCTGCACATTCTGCGCCCAGCCACGTATTGACTGCTTTGGGAATTGACGAGTCGACCGCCCGCCGTAGCGCAAGGTTTGGTGTGGGACGATTCACTCAAGTCCAGGATATCCAAACGGCTTGTGAAATGTTGGTGGACGGTCACTCCAAATTGCTTGCATTGGCAAATTGAGTACGCGTTGCCTTGCTGAGAATGCACATCGCCAGGATCAGCAGTGGGGAAAAATCTCTCTTTACCGAGCGTGGACCATGACGCTAACATTCATGCAAAATCCTCGTGGTTTGTTGTGCTAGACGGCACTCGGTAAGACCACGACTTATAAGCATCATTCAAGGATTGAACGATGGGCGCAGTCCCAGTGCTACTGATGGTGACGTTGTTCGGCATGTTGAGTGCCCAGCCTCACCTCGGCGTTTGTGTTTCTCCGACCGCTGATGTTCAGCGACTCTCTGAATCCCGCTTGCCATGTTCCAACGCTTTGGATCATGGGTTGCAGGCGAGGGAAGCTCTCGCGGATCAAGTGTCTGCGCATGACGTGGCAGTCTGTTTTGTTGCGGACGGCACCGTTTTTAGCAAAGCCACGGTCGGCCTTACCAAAAATACAGCCAATGCAAATGCTCACCATTTGCAGCAGACAGATGATTCATCCCCCATAGCAATTCCAGAGCTTGGGAGTGATTCGGTAGGCTGCGTCTTAAATGCGGCTCGCAACTCTCGAGTGATCACATTGCGAAAGCCAGATAATTCTGGCGCTGCTGGCTCAGGATTCAGTTTTCCCTCGGTTCCACCTTCCTTGGCGGAAGCGGGACAGACTTTCTCGCAGAATGTTGATCGTGCTGGTCGTCCTATCGACCCTGCGGCTTCCGCAGTAGGTGTGACGAACGGAACGACATTGCCTTCAACGACAGCTGCAAACCCACCGTCATTACCCGTGCCACCGTTCACGGGGTCAGCCGGTTTGGCACCTGCTGGTTCCAGTTCTGTCAATACAACAGCTGCTACTTCTACACGAGCAGCCCCGCCGGTTTCATCGCGTGACGCCGCGACTCGAACGACCAATTGGGGGCAGTTTCCCCTGCCCACAACGGCTCCTGCAGTGACAGGATCAAACCCTTCGGCCTTTGGTGCCAATTCGGGAGCAGCGGCAAATGCTGCAGCGTCAGGAATACGCAGTACAGGGGCGAGTCCCTTGTTGCCAACCGACACATTCGGGCGAACGCCCAGCGGATTAACAACAGCGACTGCCGGTCGCACAGATCAATCTGCCTACTCCACCGTGCCGCAATCAACAACGAATTCCGGGACATTAGGATTTGTGCACGTGCCCACAACGGACACTATTTTTAGTCGAAACCACACTGCCAACCCCAACGCTGCGGCCGGCTTTGGTGTTGGCTCCACTACGTCACGCCCTGCCCGCGAAGCAACGAATGCGAGCAATTTGAATTCAATGCGTGCTACGTCATCGGGGCAGGCTGTAGCGGGCGTGCCTGTCGGGCAGCCGCCAATCGGTCGCTTCGGTGCGAATCCATCAGCTGCTTTCAGCCAACCGTCCAAAACTGCTTATCCTGCGGTCGCATCCAGTGTCCCGAATGCAAATGCAGGCTTCTCCGCATCGCGACCTGACGCTCGACTGTCAGCTGCACAGGTGGCTGCCGGTGCATGGTCGGTGGATGCTTTTGGACAACCCGTTGATCGTACAGGGCAACGCATCGCTAGTGCTCCCGGAATCGATCGTGGTCAACGACTCAACCAGCAGACACAAGCGACTGGAGCAGCAGGCTTTGGTGGTTCATTCGCAAACCAAACAGCAACCCACATGACCAATGTCCGCCCACACGCCGAGGGTGGGAATTTGGTGACGCATGCAAGCACGACCATGCAAAATGAGGGAGTATCGAAATTTAGGCACTCTCCAAGCGACGCAAAACCACACCAAACTGGCGGAGCTACGCTGGCTTCAGCCACGGGCAGCATGCCCCAATTCACAGAAACTCGGGTGATCGAAACAGAATCAGTTACAACTCAGCCGCTGTTCAACGGACTGTTACTGATTTCTATTGTGGCCAATATCTACCTCATCTTCTGGCTTAAAAACCTCCGTCTGCAATACCACGAGATGGTGGCAGCAAAGCGGATGGCAAGTTCAAACGCATCGTCCAACTAATGCAACTGGCTGTGCATGGTGCGGTGGGCTAACGTTTCATCTTGTGGTACGCGTTTGTGGCATCAATGAGCAAGCATTTTAGCTTGTTTGGCCATTCCAGCATCTTTGACTAGCAGCTCGCTTTCGGTGGAAAAATGGTCGCCTTGCTTTGTTGGCGTGGAAGCCTTCGAGTGACCAAAGTGCAGGGACATGGTCGACATCATCCTCGCCGCTGCTTGGCGTACTTGTCATTGATGCTCTGTTTTGTAAGGGCTTGTAACGCTGTGTCAGGGTTGGTAAGCCCTGTTGGATGAATTGTCGCTTGGCGGCCGATTGGTATATTAGTAATCCCTTGTTTCACCAATTTAGCGGGTTGGCACTGCACCTTTTACGCTATCATGGATTTTGACTGGGGATAGGCTAATAGCCCAAATTGCGGGAGTGGACCGAATTCCCAGCCGTGCTAAGCGAAACTAACTAGGCAAGCAAGGATCCTGTCTTCGTGTGCTTCTTATCATCAGCACTGGATTCAGGTGATAACGATGACCATGACACTGCGTCCTACTCTTTGGAATTACAATGAGCAAGAAATTACTGATTGTTGATGATCACGAAATTATCCGGCTCGGACTGCACTCAATGTTAGAGATGACAGATTTGGAGATTGTCGGGCAGGCGGCTTCAGCAGCCGAAGCACTCGCTGCCATCGAGACTGCGACTCCTGATGTTGTCTTGATGGATATTCGCATGGAGGGTGGTGATGGCTTGAATGCCTTGGGGCGAATGAAGCTGGATCACCCGGATTTGCCCATCGTGCTGTTCTCGGCGTATGACAACCCCACCTACATCGCACGAGCTGTTGCTTTGGGGGCATCCGGATACGTGTTGAAGTCAGCCTCGCGTGCGAGATTGGTCGAAGCTCTTCAGACCGCCGTTGCTGGTGAGTCGGCTTGGACGAGGGAAGAGCTGCGGCGCGTGACGGGGGCGTTGGCCACCCCACGGCTTAGCCAAGATATTGAGGTCCCACTAACGCAACGCGAAAGTGAAGTGCTCAGGCAAATGGCTCTTGGGTTAACCAACAAGGAGATCGCCAAAATGCTCGGGATTAGTTACGAAACGGTCAAAGAGCACGTCCAGCATATTCTCCGCAAAATTGGTGTAAGTGATCGAACACAGGCGGCCGTTTGGGCGGTACGAAAGAATCTGGTTTGACCCAGAGCAAATAGACCATCTCGATCGACTCAATCCGCCGCGTGCGTACACGCGGCGGATTTTTTTTTGCCGGTCTGTTACAGCTTGCAAGCATTCAGCTGTCATGCTGTTTGGGCAGCCTGAGAAGGGTGGGCCACCAGATTTGGAAACGGGCGAGTTTCGAGATTGTTGGTAGGTCCGGGCTGCCCTTGGTGAAGAGTTCGCGGTGACGTTGTTCGCGGCTATTGCTGTGGTTAGTTAGCCACGAAAAAAGCCAGCCCCGCGAATGTGGGACTGGCTTGTTGTTTTCAACGCAATTCGAATGAGTTAACTCATTCGCTGGTTGGGATCAGCGGTCCTTCGCCAGAGCCGAGGCCACCTTTGAGGTCGCCGTCCACGCTTGGCATGGTATCACCCGCTTCTGCGGCTTCAGCCTCAGCGGCAGCACGTTCTTCTTCCTCGCCCCAATCAACTCGTTTGAGTGACAGTCCGATTTTACGCTCGTCTGTGTCCACTCGAAGCACTTTGACTTCCAGTTCTTGGCCAACTTTGACGACTTCTTCGGGGTCTTCGACCTTGTGTTCGGCCAATTCGCTGATGTGCAGCAAGCCTTCCAAGCCGTCTTCCAGTCCAATGAAGACACCAAAGTTGGTGATCTTCGTGACGGAGCCTTTGACGAGTTGTCCTGGCTGGTACTTATCAGGAATGTCGCCATCCCATGGGTCGTTATCGAGTTGCTTCAGGCCCAGTGCAATACGACGTCGTGATTCGTCGACGCTGAGCACTCGACACTTGATTTCCTGGCCTTTCTCCAGCAATTCGCTGGGGTGGCCGATCTTTCGTGTCCAAGACATGTCGCTGACGTGCAGCAAGCCATCGATGCCCTCTTCCAATTCGATGAAAGCACCGTAATTGGTAAGGTTTCGCACCTTGCCGGTGACGTCTTGGCCCTCTGGGTAGCGATCGATCACTTCATCCCATGGGTTCTTTTGGGTCTGTTTCATACCCAAGGACAGTTGTTGACCTTCAGGGTCAACTCCCAAGATTTTGACATCGATTTCGTCGCCAATGTTGACCAATTCGCTTGGGTGATTGACGCGTTTAGTCCAGCTCATCTCACTGATGTGTACCAGACCCTCGATGCCGGGCTCGAGTTTGACGAAGGCACCGTAGCTCATCACGTTGACAACTTCGCCTTTGTGATCGGAGCTGACAGGGTACTTGGATTCGATGTTTTCCCAAGGATTGCGGTCTTTCTGCTTCAAACCGAGAGCGATTTTCTGCTTTTCCCGATCAATATGAAGCACTTTGACTTCGATTTCCTGGTCAATCGAGACCATTTCGGTTGGGTGCCCAATTCGCTCCCAAGCCATGTCCGTGATGTGCAGCAAGCCATCGATTCCGCCGAGGTCGACGAACGCACCAAAGTCGGCGATGTTCTTGACAATACCTTTGCGGATTTGACCGACTTCCAGTTCCTTCATCAAGTAAGCACGATCTTCTTCACGCTGCCGTTCGATGAGCGAACGACGGCTGATGACGATATTTCGACGGGTATCGTCGATTTTCAGAACTTCGGCTTGGATGACGCGGCCAATGAAATCCCCGATATCGCCGGGACGACGAATGTCGACCTGACTTCCGGGCAAGAACACATTGACGCCAATATCGACCAGCAAACCACCTTTGATCTTTCGGATGACCGTACCGGTGACCACTTGGCCCTCGCTGATCTCTCCGATGATCTTTTCCCACTCGATGATCTTTTCTGCTTTGCTCTTGCTCAGCGAGATCATTCCATAGGGGTCATCCGCGGCCCCAAGTTCGTCCTCCATCTCTTCGATCAGGACTTTTACAGTCGTGCCGACGACTGGCTTTTCTTCTTCCGGGCTCCATTCATTGAGGCTGACGGTACCTTCACTTTTGAAGCCGACGTCGATCAAAGCCCATTCATCGTTGACTTCTACAATCCTGCCATCGACGATTTCGCCTTGTGCGTAGTCTTGCTGATCCTGTTCCAGCCAGTCCAGCAACCACTCGTCTGCTTCTTCTTCGGGGGCCAAAACTGCCAGTTCATTGACGATATCGTCATCGTCTAGGCTGCGGATGAGGTTGCGATTAACCATGTGTTTTTCCAGAGGTGAGCGGAGCTGACTGACGACCCAGTCGCTCGACGTCTCGGGGGTTAGGGTAGGAAATGGTCGTCTACGCGCAACACAATGTTGCACGTTTGACTCGGTAACGTATCAAAGGCCAAAAATCGTCACAACAGCTAAGTCGCCAGTTTGCTGGCATTTATTGGTCTTGTTCATCCTGTCAATCAACTTTGGGTCCGCTGAAGCTCGCCATGTATGTTCGAATTTTGAGCTTTGCCGATGAGCCGAGTATCCCACCAACGGTCGCTGGTTCCCCATTCTCGCCGCAGAAACATCAAGCAGTGAGCTGGATGCGGTGTGGGCAAGCTTTTGCCCTGCGTTCACGCTGACCACTTCAAAGTTATCGTTTTCTAGCCACCGTCCATTGCGGAAAACTGTCCGGGAAATGTGATTTCGACATGGTAAATCCAGCTCAATCGAAGGAGCCCGACGCCGAATCATGCCAGCCGCCAGTTAGCAACGGATGATCGAAACCAAGTGGTTCCATTGGAAAATCAACGAAAATGGCTGAATTGTGATCGTGATTTCAGGCAGTCCATTGATTTCTGAGGCTGTCTGCACGCTCAAAGCTTGATCCCGGGGTGCAGATGGAGCAAGGAAACGTAACAATGCCTGAACCTTTCCCTGAACTACCCGATTTCTGCCAAGCAATTCATGTCCGGAACAACTTCTCTCCGCATTGCTCTCGGTGGTGATCACGCAGGATTCCCACTGAAGCAGGTTGTCGCTGAGCGATTCAATGGAACAAGCATCTCGCTGACGGACTGTGGCACGAACAGCAGTGAGAGTTGTGACTATCCAGACTTTGCTGTCGCGGTTGCTAAAGAAATCATTGAGGGACGGGCAGACCGCGGCATCGTGGTTTGTGGTAGCGGTGTGGGAGTGAGTGTGGCGGCCAATAAAATTCCCGGTATCCGAGCCGCGGTTTGTCACGATACTTACTCGGCTCACCAAGGTGTTGAGCACGATGATATGAATGTCCTGTGCATTGGGGGCAGGATCATTGGCTCGGAATTGGCATTCGAAATTATTGACTCGTTCTTGAGAGCTCGTTATGTGCCACAAGAACGACATGCCAGACGACTGGAGAAGGTTTTGAAGATCGAGCAGCATGGGCTGAGTGCCCTCGATTAAGCAGCGAGCCGTATCGACAATGGGGGGACCCGTTGATCGTGGGACCTTGCCCGATTATCTGTTACCCCGTCATCAACCTGTTCAGAAAAGTCTGGGTGCGTCGATGTTGATTTGCTGTGTCTGTTGGGACAGAGCGGCATTCATGATTTCAATCGATGCCCGAGATTCCAGTGTCACCCCGGCTCGGACACCAACGCAGGGATCGTGCCGGCCTTTGGCGAGTTCGAATTCAATCTCGCTAAGATTCTTCTGAACGGATTGTTGCGGTGAGTTGATGGTTGAAGTTGGTTTGAAAGCGACTCGGCACACAATTGGCATTCCTGTCGTGATACCTCCCAGAAGTCCTCCGTGAGAGTTGCTGGTGTACCCATGGCTGCGTATTGGGTCGTTGTTTTCGCTTCCTAACCTCTCAATTACTTTGGCTCCTGCACCAATCTCACACGCTTGGACCGCGTTTAATCCTCCAAGGCTGCCCATCAGTCTGGCTTTCAAGCTTTGGTACAAAGGGTCACCCAGCAGAGGCGGCACGTTGAGCGCAACGACTTCAACCGCGGCTCCCAGAGAATCCCCCGCTTTTCGCGTGCTCTTGATCAGCTCGCCGGCTGCGACTGCGAAGTCTGAATCAAGTGAGTGAATTTCAGAAGCCTCCATTTGCTGGATTGCTTCTTCGATTGTTTCGTGGGCAATGGTGGCTGAACCCGTTTGCTCAATCACTTTTTCAAAGTGTTGTGCCAAAGAGATCGATGACCGCAGGGATCCCACCTGTGAAATAGACGAAAGAATGACCGTTCCAAACTGCTCTTGCAGAAACAAGCGTGCGATCGAGCCACCAATGACATCGCTGATGGTCGACCGGTAACTTGATCTGCCTCCGCCTCTCACATCGACAAATCCAGATGATTTATGGAACTTCACCAAGTCGGTGTGCCCCGGTCTGACTTCACCGGTCTGACCACTGAATTGGGTGTAGTCACCGGATTTTTTCGATGTGGACAAGACGATTGCCGAAATCGGCTCGCCTGTTGTGAAACCGTCTTCGTAGCCTTCGGTCTCGTAGGTCTGATCTTCGACCTCGACGGAAAGCGTTGATCCAGTCAGTAGTTGTTCGTGATCTTTCCTGTAAAGACCGGAAAGAAAGATGACTTTGTCTTTTTCATTTCTGGGGGTGCCGTGTCGATTTCCGCCTGGACGGCGGCGGTCCAGATAACGCTGGACATCGTTTCGGCGAATCCGCTGACCGGCAGGACACCCGAAAACAATGGTCGTCACCGCCGGGCCGTGTGATTCGCCAGCACCAGCCACGCTGTAGATGGGTCCGCCCAGAATTTCCATTAATCAGATGTCCCATGGTGGAATCAAGTAAACTCAGCGAACAGCATAGCGTGGAACGTTTTTTTGATGTAGATGCTCTGCCGAGGCTGGATGAGATGGGCGAAACTGCGGTCGTGGATGGACTTGAGCGAACACCGTGGTCTGCCCGGGACAACACCCCTGAGGGAATCTCGTTTAAAATAATCCTCCCTGTAATGCCTTGTTGGCGATCAGCCCAACTCGCCACGCCGAATTTCGACCATCAGGCAGTGTGAGACACCTGACGACGGTCTTGGGTTCGGTATAATCGTATTCAGGAGTGAGGTGTCACCGCATTGTGATTTCAGTTTGTCGTGACGCCTTTCAGTTGATGGTGCCATCTTCGTAACGTGACCGGCGACAGATTAGTTTAGATTTGCTGCCGAAATGTTTTGCCGATGCGTTGATTCCCAGACATCCCCCCTTATTCTCTTAATTAACTGACGTGTGCCATGCATCAAATGAAGCTCCGGATCACGTCTCTGGTTTTTTTGATGGGTCTTATGGGTGCTGGCGCGGCAGGTTGCTTGATCGCAGAAGAACCTCAGATTCTTCAGGTGAGCGGCGAGGAGGCTATCGCACCAGATTTTTCACATCAGAGGGCTGTCGATTTTTTGGATCGCACTTCGATGGCGTGGACAAACAAATACAAGTGTTTTACATGCCATACCAACTTCGCTCATCTCATGGCCGTTTCAGGGTTGGATCAGCCACCAAAGTATTTTCAGGAAGTGCGGAACGAACTGGATGATCTCGTTCAGATACGCTGGCCAGAAAAAGGTCCAAGATGGGATTCCGAGGTGGTGATGGCGGCAATGACCCTGACTGTGGTTGACCGAAATCTTGGCAAACCTTTGAGTCAAAGTGCCAAGATTGCTTTAGATAAAATGTGGCAGGTGCAGCAACCCGACGGAGGATTTGACTGGTTGAAATGTGATTGGCCGCCAATGGAATCTGATGACCAGTATGGCGCCGTCGTTGCTGCGGTTGCTGTCAGTGCTGCTCCTCGAACCTATCTTCGCCAGAAGCACGTTCAGAGTGGTATTGCCAGATTGGAGACCTATCTGAGTCAAATTAGAAAACAGGAACTGCGTTTGCATCATCGTGCAATTTTGTTGTGGGCCCAGTCACTCAAGCCAGGTTGGATGACTCAAAAAGAAATCGATTCAACCGTTGCGGAATTGATCGCACTGCAGAGACCCGATGGTGGTTGGAACACACCTTCTCTCGGCAAGTGGGATAGAGAGGACGGTGGTGTTCCTGATCTTGCAACCAGCGATGGCTATGGAACAGGCTTTGCCGTCTTCATGCTGACAAAGGCAGGAGTGAAACGGGATCGTGAGGTGATCCAAAATGGACGGTCTTGGCTTAAAAAAAATCAAAGACAAAGTGGGCGTTGGTACACACGGTCAGTGAGCCGAGATAGTCGCCACTTCCTGACGCATGCAGGAACTGCCATGGCTATCATGGCGATGCAGAACGATCAATAGAATGACGAAGGCTGATTTTCTCCGTATCTGCTATTCATGATTTCATCCAGTTCTCTCTGCGGTTTCTGCCTCACTTCCTTCGTGGGGCAAATCAATGCCAACGAATTTTAAATGCCCTCTCACCAATCCGGCCACCTGATCATTGAGGGTGCTGTTCGAACTCAATGTTAGGGGTATGTCCCGTTCGGACGAGTTGACCATGCAGCTTACTGCTTTGTTTGAAATCAAAAGCGTTGTCATTGGCACCTTGAAGGCCGGTTTTCCAATCCCAACATCCAAGATTGACCTGGTGGGAATGGTGATCGTCTTATGAAGTAATAGTGCGCCAATCGATCCAGTGATTCGTTCATGGTCGATTTTGATTTTCGCTCTTCCCTGAATCAGGAAAACGAGGATGCTTAGAGGTGCAAGGCCAAGAACGATGAGCAAAGGCGGAATAAGAGCGAAGAACCAATTGTCAGCATTACCGACTGAGAGAATGCTGTACATGACTGTCAAAGCAACGCCGTACCAAAAGGTGCAAAAGATCGTAAGGAAGGCGGTAAGGATGTACTTTATCGGGTGAGTGATTTTAAATCGATAGCTGAATGCCAATGTCTCGTTGTCACTGAGGTCAATGCGAATTGACGAGTCACGCGGCAACTTGTGCGGGGGAATAGACGGTGGGTGTTTGAGAAGCAAAGTTTTGCGACCCATGAGAACTTCGAGTCTTTGTCTTCGACGGTTCTGTTCACTGTTTCGCCAGTCCGTTTTGTCGCTTTTGTGGACATGCTCCTGAACGCGCTGCTCACCTGCAACTTTTCCATTGCCTTGTGCAGGCAAAGCATCGCTATTAACGTGGTAGTAAGATTTGTCGGATAAAATTTCTGAGGGAGAGTTGCGGAGGAAATTGTTGATGGCTCCAGAGAGCCACTTTTTTTCCTGGTATGAGAGTCGCGTCGCGAATTTTGGCCATCGGTTCGATCTATCTACGGTTTGAACACGGAGGGCATGAACAGCCCGATGATTTTGCGTTTAGGTATGAAACAAGCCCGCTCTTGAATTCTGGTCCAGTGAGAAAGTTTTGAACTTCTTTCGGCCGAGCCAAGTCTGCTCAATGTCGAATTGGTCCACTGTTACTGCGATAAGCGTTGTGGTGAACCGCATCCGTAGCCACGCACAGAGAACGCCAAAGAAGATAAAATAGAATAGGAGGCAGACTAAGACCCAAAGCGGGGGTAGTCGGCCCTAGGCATGTATCGAAACGAGGAAAGCAATCGTGCTGCCTGCCGTGACGATACCTAGCCACGTCAGTGCGAAGAATCCAATGGATCGGCATGTTGCACCTCCTGGGGGAATGAAGATGACCAATTGGTCGTCTGAGCCCTCGACCAGTTTCATTCCAATGCCGGAGGGCGGTTTGTCAAAATTCATTGGTGTTCTGACGTGGATGTTCGGATTGGCAGATGCCTGTTTTAGGCATCAAGTCATCGATCTATTGTGAACTTGTCGCGTGATCGATGAGTTTCCCGACATACTTACCCAGTCGAATGGGAGGTTTTTTTGCTTGTCGACTCAGGCTTGCCAACCGTTTTCTCTCTGAAGCACTCAGGTCAGCATTCATGTCAAGGGCATTCAGCGCGGCTACCGCTGCAAAGTGTCCGTGGCGATTTACGTCGGCCAGTTCAATAAGACGCTCGATAGCCTTTCGCTGAGTGGACCTGCTCTCATTAGCAAGTAGGCCGTCGCAGGCGGCAATCGCTACGCTGGGTGACTCATCGCTGCTAGCAGTAATCAGGGTTTTATTTCGCTTCGTATCAGTGGCAGGTCGGACTGCCAATCCACGGACAGCCCAAAAGCGTATTCCACTATGAGGATCTGACGAAAGATTTACCAATTCTTCAGTCGAGTATCCATTGCTTTGGTCCATTGAACGAAAAGCCAACTCTGACAAACGGGCGAAAAGTTTCTTATGTGTTACAGCGTACTCCCGGGGAGATTGTGAGCCTGCCAAACGGTGCATCTCCGCTTCGGGTAGCAAACCCAGATCGAGTGTTTCCTGCATCCATTTTTGAAGCGTGTTTCGCAGTTCGGTTGTCTTCTTCTGGTAGTCAGGCGAGGTTGCCAGGTTGTTGATTTCATCAGGATCAGTTTGCAGATCAAAAAGCTCCTCGACTGGTTTATCTTGCCAGAATTTTGCCTGAGCGGCGTTCAGATCTCCCGCTCGGTACATGTCGTTCCAGACTCGAGTTGTGGGGGTTTGGAACATGTAGTCAACATGTTTCAGGTACGGGCGGTCGGGATAGAAATGCCTCATGTAGATGAATCTGCCGTCGGTGCATGTGCGGACCATGTCAATGCGTTCGTCCATGCGTCCTCGGTAGCCGAAAAGATATTTCTTTGCTGCTCCGTTGTACTTGCCAGCAAACGGTATGCCCTGCATGCTGGTCGGTGGCTTCAGTCCAGCCAGGCTGATGGCAGTTGGTCCCAGATCAACAAAAGAGACAAGACGATCGGTGACTTTGCTGCTGGCATAATCAGCGGGAGCCAATTGTCTGTATTTGGCCGGTACGTGCAATAAAAGTGGGACACGTAGCCCCGAATCGAACGGCCAACGCTTGCTTCGTGGCATACCGCTGCCGTGATCACCATAGTAGAAAATGATGGTTGAGTCGTTGAGGCCATCCGCTTTAAGTTCAGCGAGGATTGCGCCAACTTGCTGATCCATTTCGGTCATCTTGTCATAGTACTGAGCCCAGTCATGTCGGACTTCCGGAGTGTCCGGGTGGTAGGCGGGAAGCGGTGCTTTGGAAGGATCATGCTTGAGTTGGTGAGGCCTTGTTCGAATCTTACTTTCGTGACTCACTGTGAAGTTGAAGATAGAGAAGAACGGCGTTTCGCTTTCTGGGCGATTGCGCCAGTGAGCTTTTCTGCCGCTGTCATTCCAGCCACCATCTTCGGCGGCGAAGTTGTAGTCTTTCTTGGAATTGTTGGTGCAGTAGTAGCCTGCTTTGCGAAGAATGTCGGGATAAGTACTGAAATTCGTTGGTAATCGGACTCCGCTACGCATGTGATGTCCGCCGAGGCTGGTGGCGTACATTCCGGAGATGATGGTGGTTCTTGCTGGTGCACATACGGGAGCATTGGACCAGCAGCGGTGGTAGCGAAGCGACCTTTGAGCAAGTGCATCGATGTTCGGAGTTTGGGCATACTCATCACCATAACAACCCAGTTGGGGGCCGTTGTCTTCGCTGGTAAGCCACAGAATGTTGGGCTGCTTTCCGGTCGCGGTTGTCGCGAGGGATAGAGCTGCGACAAGAAGAAACGTTAGGCGTGAGAAGATCATGGAACAGGTGCCAGGATGAAGTTAAGAGATCAGGTCATGAACGACGCGGCCGTGAACATCGGTCAGTCGATAGTCACGTCCTGAGTACCGGAAGGTAAGTTTTTTGTGGTCGATTCCCATCTGATGCAGAACCGTCGCATGAAGGTCATGCACATGCACCCGCTTTTCGACAGCATGCATTCCAAAATCATCCGTCGAGCCATGTGTGAATCCTCCGCGTATGCCACCGCCAGCCAAGAACATGGAGAAGCCTGTGTGGTGGTGATCGCGGCCAGCTTTTTTCTTGTCTTTCGACTTGTCCACTTGCGCGTAGGGTGTGCGGCCAAACTCGCCACCCCAGATCACGAGCGTGTCCTCGAGCATTCCGCGATTCTTCAGGTCATTCAATAAGGCCGCTGTTCCCTGGTCAGCATCGGCGCATAACGTGCGGTGCGATTGATTGTTGTTCTTGTGGGTGTCCCAAGGCTGCTTCTGCCCTTTGCTGACGTAAAATACCTGGACAACACGTACTCCGCGTTCCAGTAGCCGACGCCCAAGCAGACAGCTTCGACCGTACTCCGAGTTGCCGTAGGACTCGCGAGTTTGTTTTGATTCCAGTGACAGGTCAAACGCTTCGGATGCTTCGCTTTGCATCTGAAATGCAAGCTCCATCGAGCGTATGTGTGTTTCCAGTGCTGCATCGCTCGGTCGAGATTCCTGGTGTTGGGCGTTCAACGCTTGGACCAATTTCAACTGCTTACGCTGTGCTGCGGTGCTCAGGTTGGGATGGCGAATGTTGCTGATTAAATTTTCTACCTCAGTGTGGTTTGTATTGACCTCAATGCCTTGGTGTTGGCCGGGCAAAAAAGCACTGGACCACAGTTGGGGGCCAACAACTGGCAATCCCGGGGACAAGGCAACGAAGGCAGGAAGGTTTTCATTTTCGGTGCCCAGTCCGTATGACAACCATGAACCCATGCTGGGACGTGTTGGTTGTTGATGTCCGGATTGCATCAGTAGCAAGCCTGGCTCATGATTGGGGACATCGGTGTGCATTGAGCGGATGACGCATAAATCATCAGCATGCTTGGCGAGTTTCGGCAGAAGTTCGCTCATGACCACGCCGCTGTCGCCATGGGCGGCGAACTTGAAGGGTGATGGCATGTAACCAGCAGCACGGTTTTTTCCTGCAATATCTTCCGAGGGTGATTCACCCTCGTGTTTTGCCAGCATCGGCTTGGGATCAAAAGTGTCGACGTGCGAAGGCGCACCGTTCATGAAAAGGAAAATGACACGCTTCGCGCGGGCAGGATGGTGCACCACTCGTGGAGCACTTTTGTCATCGGATTGTGTTGTTGATCCGCTGGCCGATTGCAAGGCACCGCAGAGGCCGATGGTCCCAAAACCGGTTGCTGCCCGGCGGAGAAGATCACGACGAGAAAGCTGTAATTGCATGCTAGTCCACCATGAACATTTCGTTGCTGATCAGCAGGGCCTGTGCGTATTGCGGCCATGCATCGGGGGGGGCCTGCGTGTCTTGGTTTGTTTTTTCCTGAACCAAAAATTGCTCTGCCAGTGACACTTCAATCGCGTCTGCGTTGCGGGAAAACAATAGCTGGTAAGCATGTTCAATTTTGGAGCGAGTTGAACCGCCATGCTGTTTCAGCCGAGTGGCCAGTGCGTTTGCCTGGAAAACCATGAATTCGCTATTCAAAAGGAAAAGTTTCTGCAGTGGAGTTGTGGTTTCAAAACGCGTGGCACTGTGCGCATTTGGATCGGGGAAGTCAAAGCGGGCGAGCATCGGGTTCAGGTTCATGCGACTGATCTCGCTGTACAGCGTTCTGCGACTTTCATCCGGTTGGTCTGGTTGCATTGAATGACCGCCAATTGTTGAGTTGAGTCGACCAGTTACTGACAATATGGCATCGCGATACGCTTCAACACTCAAACGCCGTCTTGGCATTCTGCTGAGTAATCGGTTTTCCGGATCCAAAGCAAGTTTGGTGGGATCGATATGGCTGCTCTGACCGTACGTCGAAGAAAGTACAATTTCGCGTTGAAGCCATTTCCAAGACCAACCATGATTCATGAAGCGGACAGCAAGATCATCTAATAAATCAGGATGAGTGGGCTGCTCACCGAGCGCACCGAAGTTACTCGGAGTACCAACCAATGCGTGTCCCAATAGCTGCTCCCATACACGGTTTACCAGAACGCGGGCCGTCAGCGGATTGGATTCCGCAGTGATGGCATCGGCAAGATCGCTTCGACCACTGCCATTTTTGAAAAAGATAGGTTCTTCAGACAAAGCTGTCAGAAATCGTTTTGGTACCAATTTTCCCTTCTTCTTGGCATCACCCCGGATCATCACATTCAGGTCAATGGGTTTCCCGTCACGTACCAGATGGTAAGCGTCTTGAGGTTTCTTGGCTTGACCTTTGCCTTGCTTTGTAACCGCTTGGTTTAGCGGGCGGTTGAACATCTCAGTACTCGCAAATACACCAGCTAAAGCATAGTAGTCTGCTGTAGGGATAGGGTCGTACTTGTGATCATGGCACCGTGCGCACGCTACGGTCAAACCGAGCAGGCCCCTGGAAACGGTATCCACGCGATCTTCCCATTCGTCCGCCATGACTTCTGGCGAGTTGCGACGGTAATACTTTGGCCCAAGTCCAAGAAAACCTAACGCAATATGTTCTTGTTCGTCTTCTGGAACGATGAGGTCAGCTGCCAGTTGCAGTCGGATGAACTGGTCGTAAGGAAGGTCATTCGCAATCGCATTGATAACCCAGTCACGGTAATAGTAGGCATTAGGGTAGGTTAAGGAGTCATTGCTGCCGACTTTGTGTGCCTGGTCCTCGGCATAGCGAGCGATGTCCAGCCAAAGTCGTGACCATTTCTCGGCGTGCTGGGGCGACGCAAGAAATGCATCGACGAGTCGTCGCTTGCTGTCGGGCTTCTTGTCTGCCAAGTAGTCTGCTACTTCTGTGGGTGAAGGTGGTAGGCCACGCAAGTCAAAAGAAAGTCGCCTGATGAATGTGCTGCGATCCGTTGAAACATTGGGGCTGGTGCCACTCGCTTCCAATCTTTTCAGTATGAAAGCATCCATTGTGGTCGTGCACCACTCTGGATTTTTTGTCTTGGGACTAGCATGGCTCGAGGGTGATTGAAAGGTCCATCGGGATCTGATTTCTTCCCAGTCGAATTGAGTTGCTTTCTCCTCGCCTTCCTTCCTGCTTGTGCGTGGATCCGTTGCGCCAGCGGCAATCCAAATTTCAAAGTCACGGATGACGTGCTCAGGCAGTTTCCCTTCCGGTGGCATTTTCAGATCGTCGTAACGGAGTGCCGCGAGCAATGCACTGCCCTCGATGTCACCTGGTTTGATGACTTGCCCGGTCTCGCCACCTCGCCGCATGGCTGTGGGGTCATCGAGTCGGAGGCCACCTTGGATGTTAGCCTCGTCTCCACCATGGCACTCGTAGCAATGTGCCACGAATGTGGGGCGTATCTTCCTTTCAAAGAAATCAGCTGAGTTAGTTGCATTCGCAACCATGCACCAAGTTACGCCACAAATGATGTAAGACAACTGCAGCAGTTCACGAGAGAATAAAAGTTCAGTTCTCAAGGCAGATGTGTTTGGGCTGAGGTGGGCGACTGAGGGGGGGCTGCATCTCGGCGACGGGTGGATCTCAGTATTGATCTGGTCGGATTATACGCCAAACGGCACCCACTACCAAACGGAAACGTCGATGCTGCAACATGGAAAGTGATCGATCACACAGTTGCTGCACACATGATTACTGCAAAGAATGCACCTTTTTGAATGAAGAAAGTACCCCGTTAAATCATGTCCGGTGAAAATGAACGTGCTTCCAGGTGCCACCGATTCGCTGCCATACACGCGTTTCCTGAGTGGAGCTGGTCATGCTTTTTTTATCACCACCAATTCGTTGAGTCAGGCGTACATAGGCGATCACCGTTGCGTCGTCTCCAAGTATTCTCACGGAAGGACTGCTGAGCGTGGTCGTAGCATTTGCGTAGGGGGACGCATTTTGCATGTCGAAGTAATGCTGGTGGAAAGCCAAGCCTTTGACGAGATGACCGTTGGCTTCGGGCTCATACGCCGTCAGGTCTTCCGCGCAAAGTTTCGTCTAGGTTTCCCAATCAGAATGTGCAATCGATTCGACCAGTTGACGGGTGAGTTCAATGATTTCAGCTTCATGATGTCTTGTGTCAGGCATGAACGTAAAAGTCCCTATGAAGATTCGTGAATGTAGCCTTGTGGCGAGAGTCGTTTGAGTTTTCCCTCTTGCCTTTGCCAAAGTCCAGTGCGGCCGACAATGTTGCCAATTTGTGTAAGCGGGGTTCCTAGTTCTTTGCCTGCCAAAATGTCTGCATCGTTTTGACTCATGGTTACCAACAGTTCAAAGTCTTCGCCGTCAGACCACGCATGTTGAAAGGGTGTCCGTCCCGAAGATTCTGATAGCAGTTCCGCATCTTTGTGCACGGGAATTTTGTCGGTATCAAGTTCAGCTCCCACACCACTAGCCGCGCAAAGACGATCAAGGTCCAGGGAAAGCCCGTCACTAATGTCAATTGCTGATGTGACCTCGACGCAGTGGCGTAATCGTTGTGCTAAATCAAGTCGCGGGACGGGGCGTAAATGACGCCCACGAATGCTGCCACCTACAGCACCGGACAACATGATCGCATCACCCTCTTTCGCGCCGCTTCTTAAAAATGCCTGGTCCCTCTCAACGGACCCCAGCAATGTTACTGATATAGCCAAGGGACCGTCGTAGGTTGAAATGTCTCCACCTGCAATGGCCAGATTGAATTCTGCTGCTGCCTCAAGTATTCCCTCGTACACCTCACCTGCTGTGCGGGTTGAGTTCTGGCTGGGCAGGGCAAGTGTGACGAGCATGCTTGTGGGTCTGCCTCCCATGGCTGCGATGTCACTCAAGTTGATCGCGACAGATTTGTAGCCGACATCTGCCAATGAGTGCTTTCCTGACAGGAAGTCCACCCCATCGATGATTTGATCAACACAGGCTATCTGTTGGCCGGTGGCTGGTTCCATGACCGCTGCATCATCCCCGATGCCGACAGTGACCTGAGCAAGCTTACGACAGCGGCCGCGGAGATAGGCAAGGAATGAATGTTCCACTGGTGGTTTTCGGGACAGAGTGTGAAAATGCGGGGCGAAGGATGTGGTTGTCGAGGCTGTGGCATGAGTGCAGTCAATCGATCGCGGCGGCACCGTCGCCAGTTCGAAAGTCGTTCTTGACTGCTTGCATCGCATTCATGTGACAGATTCAGCAGGATTTTGACGACTTCGACAGCTTAGGGCAAGTTGCCAGCAGCAACACAATATCGACGCGTCCGCTACAATTTGGACGTCAATAAATATTACTCACTCGAGATTCCAGATCATCATGTCCACGACCGCTCCTGTCGACCTAGGCGTCGAAATCAGTGAAACGAATTGTTTCATCAACGGAAAATGGGTTCCCGCAGTTAGTGGGAAGACGTTCGCTACTGTTAATCCTGCGACCGAGGAAGAAATCATTCAGGTCGCCGAGGGTGATGCCGCTGATGTCGATGCCGCCGCGAAAGCAGCCAGAGAGGCATTTGATAATGGACCTTGGCGCACCATGGATGCAAGGGATCGCGGGCGACTTATGTATCTGCTTGCAGACCGAATGGAGCAGGAAATTGATTCGCTTGCTCGTTTGGAAACGTTAGACAACGGTAAGCCCTTCAATGACAGCCGCAATGTTGATTTACCATTGGCGATTGATTGTCTTCGCTACTATGCCGGATATGCCGATAAAATTCATGGAAGCACCATCCCAATTCGCGGAAACCATCTCTGCTATACGCGCCGGGAACCGATTGGCGTCGCAGGGCAAATCATTCCTTGGAACTTCCCCATCCTCATGGTGGCATGGAAGTGGGGACCCGCCCTTGCGGCAGGTTGCACGATTGTGATGAAACCTGCGGAGCAGACACCACTGACCTGTTTGCGAATGGCGCAGCTAGCCAAGGAGGTTGGTATTCCGGACGGGGTGATCAATGTTGTGCCGGGATTTGGACCTACAGCGGGAGCCGCAGTCGTGAAGCACCCGCTGATCGATAAGATTGCTTTCACCGGTGAACATCGAACGGCACAGGTCATTACACGTGATTCAGCTGAAACGTTGAAACGATTGACATTTGAATTGGGTGGCAAGAGTCCCAATGTGATCTTCGCAGATGCCGATCTTGATGCTGCAGCGATGGGGGCATATATCGGTTTGTTTTTGAATCAGGGTCAGTGCTGCTGCGCCGGAAGTCGTGTCTTTGTCGAAAAAAGCAAGCATGATGTTTTTCTGGAAAAACTACAAAAGCTGACAGAGAGTCGCAAAGTTGGCGATCCATTTGCCGCTGATACGGAACAAGGCCCCCAAGTGGACAAGGCTCAGTTCGATAAAATCATGTCCTACATCGAAAAAGGAAAGTCAGAAGGAGCTGCCTGCGTGACTGGCGGAGAACGTGTTGGGGATAAGGGGTACTTTGTTGCTCCTACCATCTTTGATGATGTTCAGGATGACATGTCCATCGCAACAGATGAAATCTTTGGGCCTGTTCTCAGTGTGCTCACGTTTGAAGACAAAGAAGACATGATCCGTCGTGCCAATAATACTTTCTATGGTTTGGCAGCAGCAGTCTGGACAAGAGACGTTTCGATTGCACACGATTTTGCGGCTCGCGTTCGAGCTGGGACCGTGTGGGTCAACTGTTATGACGTTTTTGATGCGGCTGCCCCGTTTGGTGGTTTCAAAATGAGTGGCTACGGTCGCGAATTGGGCGAAGAAGGCTTGAAGGCTTACACAGAAAGTAAAACCGTGACGCTGGCCTTGTAGCTCGAAGTGACTGTGTCCCAAGTGGCAACTGATCGAAGTCTGCGGAGCTGATAGCGATGCGACTTGATGGTCAGTCAGGCTGCTGTGAAGAGGCTGTGCTCTGATGTGTCCGCAGAGTAAGATCAGGGCAAGAGCGTAGGTGAACCTGCGGGAAAACTTGCGGGTGGACGGGATTGGTGATGAGTGCTTTCAGAGACGAGGTGACATGAACGGTACAATGCAGGGCGCAGTGCAGGAACAAGTGAGCCAGTACACCCAGTTGCCTTGGCTGACTCTGGCTTTGCTGTGTCTACCGCTCGTTCTTGTCGCTTGGAGGATGAAGGTTTATCCCACAATCTGGTGGGTGTTGGTACTGTTCGTACCGATGGCTGCAACGATTGCTACCATCTTCCAGCCCAGTTTTCTGTTCATTGCTGTCTTGCTGGATCTGGGGCTGATAGGTTTCGCAACCGTGGATTTGTTGCTGGTTTACTTGTATGCCAACCGCGGTATCAGTGTCACGAGATCGATTGCGAGAACTTGTTCATTGGGAATCCCTTTGGACAGTGAGTTGACGGTAGAGAATCGCAGTTCGATGACTTTGAATGGTCGTGTTCGGGATGATCTTCCCGAGTTCTTTGAGTGTTCACCGAATGAGCACCAATTGCGACTCCCGCCGATGGGGCGATTGACCTTAGCCCGAAAACTGACGCCAGGAAAGCGAGGTGCGTTTGAGTTGAAGTCGGTCTATCTGAAATTTTTCAGCCCCATGAAACTGTGGAATCGGCAACTGTGTCTTCCTCTGCAAAACCGGTTGAACGTGTACCCGGATATGAAGCAGCTATCCGATTACGCGCTGCTGGCTAGAACCAATCGCCTCAGCCTGATTGGCGTACGGAAAACCCGAAGAGTTGGGCAGGATAGTGAGTTCGAAAGATTGCGTGATTATTCACGAGACGACAACTATCGACACATGGATTGGAGAAGTACAGCTCGTCGCCGCAAGTTGACCGTCAGGCAATTCCAAAATGACCAGAGTCAAAGGGTAATCTTCCTGCTCGATTGCGGAAGGATGATGACTAATGAACGTGATGGTTACACGCTGCTGGATCATGCATTGAATTCAATTTTGATGATGGCGTATGTTGCGCTTTCTCAGGGAGATTCAGTGGGCATGCTCTGTTTTTCCGATACGATCCATTCGTACATCCCACCGCGCGGCGGAAAAAGTCAAATGAACCGACTCATTCAAGCAGGATTTGATCAGTTTCCTCGCTTGGTTGAGTCACGTTACGATCAGGCGTTTTTGTATCTTTCTACGCATTGCAAGAGGCGTTCGCTTGTCGTCTTGGCGACCAATGTCATTGACGAAGTCAATGCTGCGGCCGTTGTCGACTACATGGGAAATATTAATGGACAGCACTTGCCGCTTGGGATTCTGCTGCGGGATCGGGAAATGTTTGATGCAGCTGATAATCCCGACGGAGACGATTTCAAGATGTACCGCGCTGCTGCTGCCGCTGATATTTTGTTGTGGCGGGATCAGGTAGTGAAAGATTTGACGCACCGGGGAGTTTTGGTCGTGGATACCTTCCCGGACGAACTCACTGCCCCTTTGGTTAACCAGTACCTTGAGGTCAAAGCCAAGCACCTGTTGTAGTTGGAACGCTGCCATATTCCGCAGTGTGCTGCTCGGTTGAGGTAGATCAGCAGTGTTTCGTTGCGGCACTTTTCGTTCGTCGCTTGCTACTGCCCGCTTCGCGGGCGAGGCGGCCCTGATCTTCTGAATTCAACAGTCTCGGTCCCGGTAAACCAACTGTGATTTTCCGGGGTGTCGGTCGTGAGGGCGTGCCGGACATGGATGCTTGCAGCCACTGGCCACTGCAAGCCAGGGTTACCAACGCAACAGGGCTGTGCCCCAGGCAAGCCCTGCCCCAAACCCGCAAAGTAGCAGGAGATCTCCACGCTTGATCGTCCCCGCCCGTACAACCTCATCCAACGCCAAAGGAATGCTGGCGCCGGATGTATTGCCGTAATTGTCGAGATTGACGAATACCTTTTCACGTTCGACACTCAGGTCAGAGACAGCCGAGTCGATGATGCGTTGGTTGGCTTGGTGAAGCACGACAACTGCGAGTTCACTTGGATCGACATTGGCTTGTTGCAGTACCTGTTTCGCACTTTCGTCAAAGACGCGAACGGCCCATTTAAAAACATTTCTTCCATCCATTGCAAGGAACTGTTTGCCTTGCGAGTGCATGTCGGGTGTCAGTTCTTGGCGTGTCCCGCCTGCTGCGATGCAGAGCATCTCTCCGCCGCATCCCTCACTGCCAACTTGGTACGAGAGAATACTTGAGCCAGAATTTTCTGTGTCGGGAGTGAGCAGGACAGCACCCGCGGCATCGCCGAAAAGTGGGTAGGTTTTTTTGTCATCCGGGTTCACCGTGCGGCTCATCAAGTCGGCACCAACGACAAGCACACATTGATTGTTTCCGGTGGCAATGAACTGCGAACCTGTGATCAAACCGTACATGAATCCAGCACATGCAGCATTCACGTCCATTGCTGGCGATACTGCTCCAAGTCGCCTTTGTAAATGACAGGCAGTTGAGGGGGTTGGGTGATCAGGCGTCATGGTTGCAACGATGATCAAGTCGATTTCGTCAACCGTAATTTCGGCTTCTTCGATACATCGTAGCGCTGCTTCGTAGCATAGGTCACTCGTTGCTTGATCCTCACTGGCCCGGCGTCGTGCGTGGATGCCGGTGCGACGAATGATCCATTCGCTGTCGCAACCGAGGGCAGCCAAGTCTTCGTTGGTTACTACTTCCTCGGGCACGTAGGATCCAGTTGCGGCTATCTGGACGCCTGCAAGTTGACCCATTCGGCCACGCGTGGAGATCGGGGACTTATTCAAGGGTGAATTTCCGCTCCGAATGGAGAACCTCGAAAGAGGCAATCGATGGCGATTAGGGAGTGACGATTTGTTTCTGATTTTCAGGGGTTATACTGGATCAGCGAGCACTTGGAAATGTCCGCTTGAGCCAACCCTCAGTATACCCTGAAGCGTATTTTCTTGTTAGATCACGCCGGAAAACTGCCGAATGATGATTCAGGAACTCAAGGTGAGCACGCGGTACCGCTGTCCCTGCAGAAACATGTCCGCAGATGGAAGTACCGACCGTCCGTGGTCGTGGCCAGCTTTGTCATGGTTTTTGCGGCGATTTTCATTGGGTGGGCTGGCTGGAAAAGAGGGATGGCATCTGCCGTTCGATTTGCCATTCACGGCCCGTCGATGGCACCTACCCTGCTAGGCGAACACCAGATCGCAAAGTGTGTCGACTGTGGTCTCAATTGGCCAATCGATATTTCGGATGAGGGTACATCTGTCATTTGTTTTCACTGTGGCGATCGGGCAACCGTGGAAAATGGTGCACATGCTGCCAGTGTGGTTCTAGTTCACGCGTACGAGCATGTGGATGCGTCCAAGTCAATATCCAGTCCCTTGCGCATTGGTGACGTGCCCTTGCGCATTGGTGACGTGGTAGCCATCAGTGGTGAAGACATGATGCGGATTAAACGAATTATTGCCCTTCCAGGTGATCTCGTGGAATTGAGGGGGGCTTCTTTGTTGGTGAATGGGGAGACGATTCACAACGCGATGAGAGCCCAAGACGATCTTAATGTCCCAGCTTCCAGTCTGGTGTTTGAACTGGACAACCGCCGCGAGTTGTCACGGTGGCATGGGGAAGGTTGGCAGCGTAATAAACAGCGGGTTTGGACATCGGAAGACTCAGATTGGTTGATGTACCGCCACCGCAGTATTTATCAACGCAATCAGCCGAGCTGTATCTGGGATGACTATCCCTATAACGCTGGTTTGAGTCGTAAGTTGCAACCGGCCCGTCGCCTTGCTCTGAACGCCAATGTGGTTTGTGAGGATCAGGGACGATTAGAAGTTGTCTTTTGGATTGGCGGCCGGATGGTTGGAGTCACTTGTGACGTGAATGGACCATACGCACTGAATGTTTCATCAGATGATGCAGTGGCGGTAGAGTTTGCCCCGGTTTCAGCTCAAACACCTGTGGCGATACGGGTGCTGGAGGGAAGTGTGCAATTGTCCTGCCTGCAGCTCGCACGCCAAATTGAATACAGACTTCGGCCTCATGATGATCGCGCACGCTATCCGATTAGGTTGGGGAGAAGGGAATATTTTGTTGTGGGCGATAATGTGCCAGTGTCGCTCGACAGCCGCGACTTTGGTGTGATTCAGGAGCGTGCTATCAAGGGACGCGTTGAGCTGATTGAATCGCACTAGGCAAGTTTTCTAAAGAAAATGCTCGTTCAGCCGAGCTACCAAGCTCGATTGTAAAATATAGCAAACAGGGATTTCATGTCCGGGATTTATGATCTACTTGATGATTACCTAAAGGAGTATGAATCGCACAAAAGTGAAACGGAATTCAATTCGTTGAGTCAGGCAATCGATCGGCTTGACCTTGCCATGCAGCAGCAAACACTGAAAACGCGTTTGCAGGGCTTGCGTGACGCCTCGGCGATGGCAAAAGGTTTGGCAGACCGTCCAGTCTCTCTTGTGTTCGACTTTTATCTGGCCAGTGAGTTGATTGGAACCGCCAATGATATGGTCGAGGGATTAGAGGTGGTGCGGCCCGCCGCAATGGAGTCTCGGTCAGTTGACTATGAACTGAAGTCACAGCGGGTTGGATTGAATAATCTGCTGGCGAGTGCTTATGCACTGGTTGATCCACTTGGTTTTGAAAGTGAAATTCAAGAAGTTGGGCTAATAGTGGAGGCGTCACCACTGACCGATAATGAAGACTTGTGTGTTGGTCTGGGAGCTCAATATGAAGTCCAGATAGCCAGCGGTAATTACCCTGCTGCCAAGCAGTTACGAGACGAAATCTGGGCACATGCCCGTATGCTGGAAAATCCGCTTTACTATCTTCATGCTGCAGCGTTTGACTGTGGGTTGGCGTTTGCTGTTGAGGATTGGCAAGGGATGGTCGATGCTGCTACGGATTGTATGCAGATGATTTCACCATCCAACGGGACAGTGGTTACTGGTGATGGTGAATCAGTGGATCTCAAAAATGATGCTGACTTTCGAGTTGTCTCGGCAGCTCATGCGTGTGGTTTGGCCAAACAGGGGTTTGGTCGGCAGATTACTCCACTGGAAATGAGTCACTCGGGCCCCGATCTTCCAGCTCCGTTTCATTTCTACTGGTACTGGATTGATTGTCACCTTGCCTTGGGAAAACCTGCGCGTGCCACCTGTTTGGCTGTTGAGGCATGGGAAGAAATCAATGGCAAAGGCCAGAATTATCGCGAGGTTCAAGCACTCTGTCAGTTGATTCGATGTTTGCAGGCTGCCAGCCGTCAGGAGGAGGTTGCGGACTGGGCAAAATTAGCTCGGGCGGCGGCAGAGCGGTTACGGGACCCTGAGCCGATGCTAGAGCAGGTTCAGGCTCTACTGTAACTGCCTGCGTATTTTGGATTCCCACCAGTTGGGACAGGCACAGCTCGATAATCACCATTGCAACTGCTTCCAGAAATATCAGAAATGTATTTTTTGGCCCGTCTGATCTGGCCTACGTTGGGGAATCGAATCGCTTAGGCTACATTAGCGTCCTGATTCGCCATTTCTTTACTCCAGCGACCAATACTCCCTTGAAAGCAAATATCGTTTTACTGCCTGGTGATGGCATTGGCCCAGAAATCGTGACGCAAGCACAGCGAGTTCTTGAAACTGTTGCGAAGTCATTTGGGCATCAGTTTGAATTCAGTTCCCACATGATTGGCGGGATTTCAATTGATACCTGCGGTGATCCGCTGCCTCAGGAAACAATTGATGCTTGCCGCGATTCCGATGCAATCTTGTTAGGCGCGGTTGGTGGTCCAAAGTGGGATGATCCTTCGGCAAAAACACGGCCTGAGGTAGGTTTGCTGAAAATTCGTAAAGAGTTGGGTTTGTTCGCCAACCTGCGGCCCATTCGCCTGTTTGATGAATTGCTGGACGCATCGCCACTGAGGAGAGACATCATTGAGGGCACCGATATTTTGTTCCTAAGGGAACTGACTGGTGGAATCTACTTTGGTGAATCCGGAACCAGTGGCAGTGGTCAGGCTGAGGCTGCTTACCAGTCGATGGTTTACAGTGTCGGAGAAGTGGAGCGAATTGTTCGCCTTGCAGCGAAGGCTGCTCAGGGTCGAGGTAATCGACTCACGAGTGTGGACAAAGCAAATGTACTTGAGCCCAGTCGCTTGTGGCGACGCGTTGCTGCCAGAGTCATGCAGGATGAGTTTCCCGATGTTCAATATGATGTGGTGTTGGTTGATGCCATGGCAATGCACCTCATCAATCGCCCCAGTGACTTTGATGTTGTCGTCACAGGCAACATGTTTGGTGATATTTTAACTGATGAAGCTTCAATGTTGCCAGGATCTCTGGGTATGCTTCCCAGTGCTTCTCTTGGGAGCGATGGTCCTGGGCTGTATGAGCCCATTCATGGGTCTGCGCCTGACATTGCTGGCCAGGAGATTGCCAATCCACTCGCGACCATACTGGCCTCGGCTATGTTGTTGAGGCACTCTTTGGGACTGGAAGCTGAGGCAACGTCAATCGAGTCGGCGGTTCAGAAAGTCCTATCAGACGGTCTGCGTACGCATGATATCGCTCGTGGTGGCGAAGCCATTGGTACCAAACTCATGGGTTCGGCTGTGGTTGACCGGTTAACTGTTTGAGAATGCCTGTGCATTGCAACATGACAAATCTTTTTGCGCAGTCCAATTGGCATGATCCGAGGACTTATATCCTGCTGGCTATCGTGCTGGCAGCGTTGAGTATTGCATCTGTGGTGGGTTTCGTCCTATCGCGGCGTGAGAAAATTGGTGTGGAGTCGGCCCTGGTCCATCGTTTCAACCACAAGTTGAAAGTGTGGTGGATGATGGTCGTGATTTTCGCGTTGGGTTTTCTGCTTTACCGAATCGGTATCGTGATTCTGTTTGGTTTTGTCTCTTTTTGGGCGCTTCGTGAGTTCATTACGATGACGCCGACACGACGTGGCGATCATCGGTCATTGTTCTGGGTCTTTTTTATCTTCACGCCGTTGCAGTACCTGCTGATTGCATTGGGCAGTGATCCACCAAGTTTTCTTGGGGGGGACCAGCACATTGACTACTACGATTTCTATAGCATCATGATTCCGGTTTATGCCAGTTTGTTCATCCCGGCGCGTGCGGCGATTGCGGGGGACTATAAAAGGTTTCTCGAACGTAGTGCGAAAATCCAGTTTGGGTTGCTGATTTGCGTTTACTCTCTCAGCTATGCACCTGCCTTGTTGGATCTCAAGTTTACATCCACCCTTCGGCCACCACTATCGGCACCGGAGCAGTGGCAGGGAAGCGCCGGCAGCGTGCTTGTGTTCTTTGTGCTGATCGCCCAACTTGCCTCAGTGTTTGAACGGGGCTGGGGTTACCTGGCGGGCAGGCATGTGATCGCTGAAAAAATCAACGCGTCCCGCACGTGGGAGGGTTTTCTTGGGTCGATGGTCACCACGGGGATTGTCGCAGCCTTACTCGCATGGGCGACGCCTTTTTATTGGTGGGAAGCCGGGATCTTGGGAGCTGTTGTGACGGTCATGGCGTGCGCCGGAACGATGACTATGAGTGCCATTAAACGAGACCGTGGCGTTACCGATACCGGCACGCTTGTTCAAGGGCACGCTGGTATTCTCGACCAAATAGACAACATGTGTTTTGCTGCCCCTGTGTTCTATCACCTGACACGATTCTTCTGGTCAATATGACACTTTCGCTTTTTGATACGCACGCTCATCTGAACGTGGATGCGTTCTCTGATAACGTTGATGCGGTGGTGAAACGCGCCAAAGAAAATGGCGTTACTGGGATCATGGTGATCGGTATTGATGTTGCGACCAGCAGAAAAGCATGTGATCTTGCTGCACTTCACCCGGGGTTCCTTTTCGCAGCGGTTGGTATACAGCCAAATTCAGTTGCCGAGTCCCGCCCTGACGACTTTTCTGTGATACAGGAACTAGCCGGCTGTCCTGGAGTTCGCGCGATTGGTGAGACTGGCTTGGACTGTTATTGGGATGATACGCCGCTCGAATTGCAGCATGAATTTTTTGATCGGCATCTGCAGTTGTGCCGCGATACTGCTTTGCCGATGGTCATCCACATGCGAGAGAGCGGTCACTTAATCGCGGAACAGTTACGACGTCAGACCAAGGTTCCTGCGGGAGTCATGCACTCTTATACCGGTGATCTTGAGCTTGCCGTGCAGTGTCTTGAAATGGGGTTGTATATCAGTTTTGCCGGTATGGTGACCTTCAAGAAGAGCGAAGAGCTTCGGGCCGTTGCCAAGGCGATTCCGGAGGATCGTTTGTTGGTTGAAACTGATTCACCGTACTTGAGTCCTGAGCCTCTTCGTGGCAAACGTCCGAATGAACCCGCACGCGTGGAACACACTCTGCGGTGTATCGCTGAGACTCGTGGCGTCACTGCGAAGTATTTGGCGGGAGTGACGACAGAGAATGCAAAAAGACTCTTCCAGTTGCCCTGAGACTCGATCCCGTCCGTGATCAGCGATCAGTCGATTCACTGATACAGGTAGTTGTTGACACGAAATCGAAAGGCACGGCCCGCTGGGCGTTGTTTCCTAGGCTAACACGTGGCCTGAAGTCGGTATTGCAAAGTCTGTGTTAGGACAGCAAGCGAGTCAAAGCCGCTGCTTTGACCAGTTCACGGGGCTGATTGAGATGGTTGTAGACAATTGTTTCAGGATGAATCCCAAAACTGTGGTAGATCGTTGCCAAAACTTCCGCTGGGTGAACGGGGTCCTCGAGCGGTGCAGACGCGGTCTTGTCACTCTTGCCATGAACATAACCCCGTTTAACACCAGCACCTGCCATCACCGCGGTGTAGCAATAGGGCCAGTGGTCACGTCCATCATCCGAATTGTTGTTCCCACTCGTACTGACACCACGCTGAGGACTGCGACCAAACTCGCCCACAGCGACCACAAGCGTGTCTTCAAGCATTCCACGATCATCGAGGTCAGAGATCAAGGCTGATAAGCCTCCATCAAGCATGGGAGCCGATTGATCCTTCATGCGTTTACTCAGTCCAGTGTGATGATCCCATGAGTGATTATCACTATTAGCTACTTTCGGCCAAATGACCTCGACCACTCTCGTTCCCGCTTCAACCAGGCGCCTCGCCAGTAGGCAGCTTTGCCCAAACGTGTTGCGGCCGTATTTGTCTCTCATTTCGGAACTCTCGCTCCCCAGGTCGAATGCTTGTCTCGCGCGGCCCGAGACAATGAGTGACAAGGCACGGTCGTAGTATTCATCAAGTTCGAACGACTCAACCGCTTTGTTGATGTCAGGCATTTGTTGGTTCAAAAGATCACGCAATTTTGCACGCCTCTGAAGCCGTACGCTGAAAACCTCAGGTCGCAACTTCAGATCGTCAATCTTGATTCGATCCATTTTCCCCATGTCGAGGTCATCACCGCTTGGATAAAGAGTGTA